>ERZ838483.95-NODE-95-length-106424-cov-5.642838_pt1 | contig 106424 bp, 106 predicted proteins | sample MGYA00519939_ERZ838483 | MGnify/ENA primary metagenome ERZ838483 (study PRJEB31850, sample SAMEA3708836) | human gut metagenome | biome: human gut; feature: human-associated habitat; material: faeces | place: China | collected 2014 ...
ACATCCTGGGGCTGTATTCGGTCCCAAGGGTTCGGCTGTTCGCCGATTAAAGTGGCACGCGAGCTGGGTTCAGAACGTCGTGAGACAGTTCGGTCCCTATCTGTTGCGGGCGAAAGAGATTTGAAGGGAGCTGTCCTTAGTACGAGAGGACCGGGATGGACGTACCTCTGGTGCACCAGTTGTCCTGCCAAGGGCATAGCTGGGTAGCTATGTACGGACGAGATAAACGCTGAAAGCATCTAAGCGTGAAACTCCCCCTAAGATGAGATCTCTCATCCTTCATGGAGTAAGGGCCCAGGAAGACTACCTGGTTGATAGGCAAGGTGTGGAAGCGCAGTAATGTGTGGAGCTGACTTGTACTAATAGCCCGAGGGCTTGACCTACGAAATGCAGGCAAAGCCTGAAACATGGAAGTTGCATTGTTCGGTTTTGAGGGTACATGAGGACGTAAGTCCGGTAGTCTCAGCGATTTGCGCCTTTAGCTCAGTTGGTAGAGCAACTGACTCTTAATCAGTGGGTCCCCGGTTCGAGTCCGTGAAGGCGCACCATGGCCCGTTGGTCAAGTGGTTAAGACAGCGGCCTCTCACGCCGTTAACATCGGTTCGAATCCGGTACGGGTCACCACGTCAAAGCAAGCTGCGGATCATTCGCTTCCGCGCAGGCGCGAAAGCTTATTCCCTCCGCTGCTTTTCCTTTTCCATCTCGAAACGCTGACGCTGGTTTCTCGATGGATATATATGAGAGATCTGAAAAAGGTCTTGACAAGTAAGACGCGAAACAATATAATATAGTTTGTTTTCGAGGAAAGCTCGATGACATAGAGTTGGTGCTGATTAGGATGAGGGTCCACCCGTTCCCATTCCGAACACGGTAGTTAAGCTCATTTCTGTCGACAATACTTGGCTGGCGACGGCCTGGGAAGATAGATAGCGCCAACACAAAGCGACGGTCAAACGACCGTCGCTTTTTTGTATAGCAAAAAGTATTCGCCCAATGAGGGGGGTTAAATGAAGGACGAGTGATTCAAAATAAGCTGTAAACTGAGGCCGCTGCCGATGAGGAAACATGAAATTCTCGCTGCTATCGTAGAAATGCGGTTTGTCAACTGCAAACTGTGCGATAAAGCGGTGTATTCAAAAATGAACGACACGAATAGTTTAGTACATACGAAATGGAATTGCAAATACCAGATCGTATTTGCAATGGTATTTTCAATCACACGGCGTTGTGTGAATTTCACCAGGGCAAGCTGTTACTCCATTTAATACCTTTTGAAGAAAAGCCAAAGACTAATTTGCCGGGCGATAATCTAAGGTACTACCGCCAGCGAAAACAGATGACAACAAGGCATATAGCAGAAAAGCTGGATATTGTACCAGCGACTGTTATGATGTATGAAAACGGAAAGCATCCTACCCCTTATGATGTAGCTGTCAAACTGGCAGATATTTTGGAAATTGAAGCGTCCTTGCTCTATGATGATTTCTCCCGTTTCCTTGCCGTACCCTATACTGATGAAGCGCTAAAGAGCGTTAGAACGGCTCTGGGGCTGTCGCAGAAGGCTTTTGCAGGGCAAATAGAGATTGTACCCGGTTATTACTATAAGCTCGAAGGAGGCAATCGCAGACCGTCACGAAAGATTTATCAGAAGATATGGGCTATGCTCGAAGCCACTGGTCTACAACATCTTCTGATTGGGTGTTCAACGCCCTGCTTTACGATCTGCTCACTGAAAATGGAAAAGCTGTGGGAATCATGACAAATTGCAGCACCTGGAACAGTATTGATATGCCGATGCGAAAGTATTTTGTGGAATGCAAGATGGTGGAATGTGTCATCTCACTTCCCGGTAAGATATTTGCTACCAATATTGCTACCACTCTGATTATTCTGAGCCACAACAACGACAGCATTCGCATGATTGATGCTATCATAGCTACGGTAGCCTACCATTCCGAGACTTGCGGTAATCGGATAAAGGTTTGCTAATGTCATATTTCCTGAGGCAAACATCCCTCTATATCCATAGACAAAAGCAATGATTACACCGACTAAAATGCTACCTGCCCTCCGACAAGTAAGAGCGATAATCGGGAGAACCGCAAGATATAAAAAGAAATTAACCGCGGTAATCTGCAAGGTTGCTTTTAGTGCTAAGGAAATTTTAAAGCCGGGAAACCTCACAATCATTTCTGCTATGATTGTAAACAGACTGCATATCAGCCCGAAAATAATAGACAATACGCCGCACACAATCAATTTTTTGGTCAGCAGTTTCTTAAAAGAGATCGGCACTGCCAGAATATGGTCATGCCTTGGATATGCTGCGTCCAATGGTCATCCTTGCTGGTGTCACCGCTGCACTCGTTGCAGATCAAAAACCTCCCGCCCAGTTTCAGCACGCGATAGATCTCCCGGAAGCACTGCGGCAGATCCGGCCAGAAGTAGACCGTTTCAAAGGTTGTGACCGCATCGAACCAGCTGTCCGCAAAGATGATCTGCTCCACACTGCCCTTCCACACCATTGCTCTGAGGCAGTCCTCATGCCAGCAGGTTACGGATGCGGCGGGCGGAAGCTGCGCGGTTTTCACGAGAGACTGCCGACATCCCCGGCCTGCATTCCGCTTCCACAAGGTCGATTCTTTCGGTCAGATTATAGCGGGATTCGATCCGAAAGTTAATAAGGCAGACTGAACTGATAACGGCTTACCATTTGGAAAAAAACAGACAAGAGCATGGCCGCGCCGCATGAAATGCGGGTTGGCCATGCTCCTGTTTTCAGGCAAACCTGAATGAAAAGGCAGAAAGAGCGGCTAACGGAATCAGTTCAGGAAGTCCTTCAGCTTTTTGCTGCGGGAGGGGTGTCTCAGCTTCCGCAGAGCCTTGGCTTCGATCTGGCGGATCCGTTCGCGGGTGACGTTGAATTCCTTGCCCACTTCCTCCAACGTGCGGGTACGGCCATCCTCAATGCCGAAGCGCAGCTTCAGAACCTTTTCCTCACGGGGCGTCAGGGTTGAGAGAACGTCCATCAGCTGCTCTTTCAGCAGCGTGAAGCTGGCGGCCTCGGAAGGCTCGCTGGCGCCCTCGTCGGGAATGAAGTCGCCCAGATGGGAGTCCTCTTCCTCGCCGATGGGGGTCTCCAGAGAGACAGGCTCCTGAGCAATTTTCAGGATCTCACGCACCTTGTCCACAGGCATATTCATCTCTGCGGCAATCTCGTTGGGGGAGGGGTCGTGTCCCAGCTCCTGCAAAAGCTGCCGGGAGACACGGATGACCTTGTTGATAGTCTCCACCATGTGGACAGGGATCCGAATGGTACGGGCCTGATCGGCAATGGCGCGGGTAATGGCCTGCCGGATCCACCAGGTGGCGTAGGTGGAGAACTTGTAGCCCTTGGTGTAGTCGAATTTCTCCACGGCTTTGATGAGGCCCAGATTGCCCTCCTGAATCAGATCCAGAAACAGCATACCACGGCCCACATACCGCTTGGCAATGGACACCACCAGACGGAGGTTGGCCTCTGCCAGCTTCTGCTTGGCGGATTCGCCCTTCTTGTAGGTCTTGCGGAGAGCGGCTTCCTCTTCGGGAGTGATTTCCGGGGTCTCCCCTGCTTTGCGCTGGGCTTCCAGCTCATCCAGATGCGCCTTGGCTTCCGCACCGGCAGACATGGCCTGCGCCAGCACGATTTCCTCATCCGGGTTCAGCAGGGGAACCTTGCCAATCTCCTTGAGGTACATACGAACGGGGTCGTCAATGGAGAAATTGCTTACCAGAGAGTTGGGATCGACCAGCTCTTCCTCCTCCACGTCGGCGATCTCCTCGGCGGCAGGCTCGCCGTCGTCGTTCAGTTCCGGCAAAAGCAGGTCTGCTTCGGTGCCGATGTCAATGTTCAGCGCCTCCAGAGAGTCGTAGAGCTGATCCATCTGGTCGCTTTCCAGATTCAGATCGTCCATGGCTTCCATCAGCTCGCCGGAGTCCAGCTTGCCTTTCTTCTTGCCGCGGGCCAGCAGTTCCCGCAGCTTTTCCTGTCCCATCAGCCAGCTGGCGGCGGGAAGCGCTGCCACCTGCTTGTCATCCAGACGGACGATCCCCGCCTTCTTAGCTTCCTCATCCGTCAGAACGCGGGCGGCGTCCTGATGAGAGGCGTTCTTTCCCAATTTCTGATTTTTACCGGCGGAGGCAGCCGCCTTTCCCGACGGGGAAGCCTTGGCGTTGTCGGCGGCAGCCAGCAGGGCGTCGGCCTGAGCCTCCAGCTCATCGGGGGTCATTGCTTTTTTAGACATGTTGCTTTCCTCTCTTTTTATCCTTGAATTTGGCAGTGGCCGCCAGAAGGGGATCCTCCTGAGCGGTGCGTTTCTCAGCTTCCGCGTTGATGACGTGTATGTAATCAGTCAGGGCCTGTCCTGCGTTTCGCAGCGACACCGGATCCTGGCAGACAGCTGTCAGGTGATCAGTCTCCTCGCGGGTGAACGCCTCTCCCAGAGACGAGATCATGGGCCGCCCTCCGGCGGCGTGAACCTCCCATAGACGCTGATATGCCCGGCTCAGCAGGGGGGAGGAGAACTGTTCCGGCGGGATGGGCATGGCGTCGGAAAACAGGGAGTCGTCTGACAGCAGCAGACGGATCACGCCTTCCTCCGCCCGTGCCGAGCGGAGATTTTCATAGCGCAGGGCGTGTTCCTTTGGCTGTAGGGCGGCCGCGGGATTCAGATCCTTCCGCAACTCTGCCCGTTTTTCCCGCGCTGTGCGCCGCTTGAACGCCCGCTGAACCTCCAGCTTCATGGCGTCCGGCGTAATTTTGGCCGCTTCGGCAGCCCGCGTCGTGTAGATTTCCCGCTCCACCGCGCTGGGGAGGGACGCCAGCAGTCCGCTGATTTCCTCACAGTAGGCGATGCGGGCTTCATCGTCCTTCAGATCATATTTCCCGGCGATCTGAGCCATACGGAATTCCACGCCGTTTTCGCTGCCATTCAGCAGCCGCTCAAAGGCGTCCGGTCCCTGAAATTTGATGAAATCGTCGGCGTCCTGCTTCACATATTCGCCGTCCACCAGACGGCGGGGGAGCTGAAGCACCTTGACATTGAATTCAGAGCCGTTGAGGATCTGCAAGGCTCGCTCCGTGGCGATCTTTCCGGCGTTGTCGTTGTCGTAGCAGAGTACCAGTTCCTTGGTGAACCGGCTGAGAAGTCGGGTCTGTTCCACGGTCAGAGCTGTTCCCATGGAGGCCACGGCGTTGTCGAAGCCCGCCTGATGCAGCGTTACAATATCCAGATTGCCCTCGCAGAGAATGATGTTGGAGCGCTTGGATTTCTTGGCCAGATTCAGCCCGTAGAGCACCCGGCGTTTGGAGTATACCGGCGTCTCCGAGGAGTTCATATACTTGGGCTCCGACTTGTCCAGCACCCGGCTGCCGAAGGCTACCACATCCCCCCGTGTGTCGATCACCGGGAGCATGAGCCGGTTGCGGAATTTATCATACAGGCCGCCGTTCTTGTTCTGCACCACCAGACCGGCGTCCAGCAGCTCGGACTTGGAGTATCCCTTTTTGGTCATGGCGGTGAGCAGCGTGTCCCATGCGTCCAGCGAAGCGCCCATGCCGAATCGGACGGCGGTGGCTTTGCGGATCTGCCGCTTGTCCAGATAGTCCTGCACGGCGCGCCCCTCCGGCTGCTGGAGCAGCTGGTAGTAGAAACGGGCGGCGTCCCGGTTCAGATCCAGCAGGCGCTGCCGCCTGTGGGCGGCTTCCCGGTCGCCTTCTTCCTCCGGGACCTCCATCCCCGCCCGCTTGGCCAGAAACCGCACAGCGTCCGGAAAAGGGAGATTTTCAATGTCCATGATGAAGTTGATGACGCCGCCGCCTTTTTTGCAGCCGAAGCAATAGAAGATCTGCTTGTCCGGCGAGACGGAAAAGGAACCGGTTTTTTCGTTGTGGAAGGGACACAGGCCGAACAGGTTGCCGCCCTTCCGGGTCAGCTGCACATAGCTGCCCACCACGTCCACGATATCATTCCGGGCGGTCAGCTCGTCCATAAAACTCTGGGGAAATGGCACGGTCATGTCTCCTTTCTTCATGGTAACAGCAGTTACGTTAAGTTATACCCCGTAAAAGGCGAATTTCCTCTTTTTTGGGCCGAAAAATTTAAAAAAATTTTGAACATCTGCATTTGCACCTGAAAAAAGTGGGAAAAAGCGCAAAAATTTGTAAACTACGATAAGTGTGTACAATCGTTTTCCTGCACAGCGCCCCGGCTGGGACGCTCCGCTGGGTCAGTGTGTCAGCCGCCATCAGCCCGCAGGCTACAGAAAGCCCCGGATGCGTTTGCATCCGAGGCTGGTTTCCACGGTCTGGTGTTTTACGCGTCCTGCGGTTTTTCACCCTGCAAGGTAAAGATTCCGCGGTAATATGGATCTCTTTGATACAGCTCCGCCGCTCTTGCCATGGCCGCCTCCCGGTCGGCGGGGCCGCTGACCAGAAAACAGCCGAAGTTATCGGGATCGAAGAGGCTAATTGAATGGCCTGCGCTGTCGGTGACCTCCATGATCAGCCCGGCAAAGTCTGACCAGTCCCGGCTGGCCCGCAAATAAAACAGGCTGCCGGTACGAAGTTCACCGCTGGGCATGAGACAGCTTGTATTCACGGAGGGGCCTTTACGGAAGAAACCAAAGCTGGTTCTACAGTTTGCCTGCCAGCTTTCAAAGCCGCTGACGGCAAAGGTGCCTGTAAACTCACCGTAGCCCAGCAGGTTCCGGGTGTCATAGCCCTGAATCACCACCGTGTGTTCCACGGCGTAGGAGGGATCATTGAATTTGTATTCCGTGGCGGTGACGGTGGTATCGATCTTCCGGGCAAAGGGCAGGCAGACAATGGCCGCGGCCAGAACCGCCAGAATACAAACAGAGAGCAGGACGCGCTTTTTCATAACGATCTCCTTTCCAGATCTGAAAACGGGGGAACGGTTATGCTTCCGGTTCCTGAGCGGCAGGCTTTGCGTTTTCCGCAGCAAATTCCTCCCTGGCCTGCTGCAAAACCTTTCGCTCTGCCTTGGTGGTGAGCTTGCGCTCGTCAAACTGCGCGAAGAGATCCGGGCGGCGGGTCATGGTGCGCTTGTAGCTTTCCTTTTTCCGCCACGCCGCTACCTTGGCATGGTCGCCGGAAAGCAGGATCTCCGGCACAGCCCGGTCGTGCCACACGGCGGGGCGGGAATATTGAGGATATTCCAGCAGGCCGTCCCAGTGGGATTCCTCCTCAAAGCACTCCGCGTCCGGCAGAACGCCGGGAACCATGCGGCATACCGCATCCGCCACCGCCATGGCGGGGATCTCCCCGCCAGTGAGAACGAAATCGCCCATGGACAGTTCCTCGTCCACACATTCGTCGATAAACCGCTGGTCAATGCCCTCGTAGTGGCCGCAGACCAGAATCAGGTGGCTGTAATTGGCTTTCAGCTCCCTGGCAACGGACTGGGTAAAGGTACGGCCGCAGGGGGACATGAAGATGGTGCGGCCGGGGCCGTGGGTCTGCACCACATATTCCCAGCAGCGGAACAGGGGGTCTGCCTGCATGACGGCGCCCCGTCCGCCGCCGTAGGGGTAGTCGTCCACCTGCATCTGCTTGTTGGTGGTGTAGGCCCGGATCTGATGGGTGCGGATGGCAATGCAGCCCCGCTCCTGCGCCCGGCCCAGAATACTGACATTCAGCATGGCGTCCACGGATTCCGGGAACAGGGTGAGAATGTCGATCTGCATTTCCATGTTACAGCCCCTCCCAAACCTTTACGTCCATCCGGCCGGCGTCCAGATCCACGGAGCGGATGAACGCGTCCCTGACCGCCGGGATCAGGATCTCCCGGTCGCCTTTGACCGTGTAGACCTTGCTGGCGGGGTACTCGTCCACAGCGGTCAGAATCCCCAGCAGAGCGCCGGTGTCGCAGTCGTGGACCTCCAGACCGATCAGCTCGTCGTCGAAGTATTCACCCTCCGGCAAAACCACGTCGGAGCGGCGAATGTAAAGCTCTTTGCCTTTATAGGCAAGAGCGGCGTTCATGTCCTCCACACCGGGAAATTTCAGCAGGACCAGCTCCTTGTGGACGTGGTTGGCGGTGGGGGTGACGGGCTGGCCGTCAATGTAAAAGGTTTTGCAGCGGGTGAGCAGTGCGGGGGAGACCCGGCGGGGCTGCACCCGCACCTCGCCCCGGATGCCGTGGGCGTTGACGATGCGGCCCACACGGATATATTCCTGCTTCATAGAAAGCTCCTTGTTCTGTGTGATATCCCTATTATATACGTTTTTGCCCGGACAGGCAATAGGCGCCTGCGGCCTGTCCGGGCTGCCGGATGAAAAAGATACTGCACGGTTTTCACGGAACAAAAAAGCAGCCCCGCAGGGCTGCTTTCGGAGGGATCAGAAGAAGATGCTGCCAAGACCGGTGGAGGTCAGGAAGAGAATCAGCATGACCACCGGCACGACATAGCGGATCATCACACGGTAGAGTCCGGCGCGGCCGAAGCGTTCGCCGTTTTTCTCCACCTCGTCAATGATCCACCTGGGGCCGATGACCCAGCCGATGAGAATACTGGTCAGCAGGCTGATGAAGGGCATCAGGAAGCTGTTGCTGATATAATCCATCACGTCCAGCAGCTGGGCGTTGCTGCCGTTGGGCAGGGGCAGCTCAAAGTAAAGCACGTTGTAGCCAAGGCAGATCAGCACCGCGGTAATCAGGGAGTAAAGCCCCACCATGGCGCACATCTGCTTCCGGCTCTTGTGGAAGATCTCCATGCAGTTGGCCACCAGCGTTTCCATGACCGACACGCAGCTGGTGAGGGCCGCGAAGCCCAGCGCCAGGAAGAACACCACGCCGACGATCCGGCCCACGCCGCCCATGGCGGCAAAGACCTTGGGCAGACTGACAAAGGTCAGGCTGGGGCCGTAGGCCATGCCATCCCGGCCCAGAAACACATAGACGGCGGGAATGATCATCATACCAGCCAGAAACGCCACGCCGGTATCGAAAATTTCAATCTGGTTGTTGGCCTTGTTCAGATCCACATCATCCTTGACGTAGCTGCCGTAGGTGATCATGATGCCCATGCTGACGCTGAGGGAGAAGAACAGCTGGCTCATGGCGTCCAGCACCACATTCAGGAAGCGGGACGGCGTTATGCCGGTGAAATCCGGCTTCAGGTAGACGGCCAGCCCTTCCAGACCAGTGCGGGTGATGCCGTTTTCGTCCGTGTGGGAAAGGGTCAGGGCGAACACGGAAATGCCGATGATCAGCAGCAGAAGCCCCGGCATGATATAGCGGGAATACTTCTCAATGCCCTTTTCCACGCCGCAGTACACCACCCACGCCGTCAGCGCCAGAAACAGCAGCATGAACACAATGGGGGAGATCGGGGAGGTGATGAAGGAGGTGAAGAACCCGTCCTGTGCGGCCTGCGTGCCGTCGGAGATCAGATAGACGGAGAAGTACTTCGCGATCCAGCCGCCAATCACGGAATAGTAGGTCATGATGAGGGCCGGCACCAGAAAGGTCAGGTAGCCCAGAAACTTCCACTTTTTGTGCAGGGTGGCAAAGGCGTTCAGGGCATTCTGCTTGGTGCGGCGGCCAATGGCCACGTCGGTGGTCAGCAGCACAAAACCGAAGGTCAGCACCAGAATCAGGTACACGATCAGGAACAGCCCGCCGCCGTCCTTGGCGCAGAGGTAGGGGAAGCGCCAGATATTGCCCACGCCCACGGCGCTGCCGGCCGCCGCCAGAACAAATCCGAGGGAACCGCTGAAACCGCTGTGTTTGTTTTTCATATTACTTTTCCTCTTCCTGTTTTCTCTTTCTGCAACACAAAACGCAGTATTTGTCTGCGTACGAACTACATAGTACCAGATTCTCAAAAATAAGCAACCTTTATTCTTAATAGAAGGGGATCTGTTACCGTTTTGTTGTGGAATTGGCGCGCCCAATATGGCATACTGAATAAAATGGAAGCGGAGGAAGGACATGGATACGAAAATGGACCTGCGGCCTCCCGTCCGGCGCAGCTGGCTGCGCCTGCGGCTGGGGAAGGCGTACTATGCCGGGAAGCGGTATCTGCTGTGGTGTTCGCCCAAGTATATCTGGGCGAAACAGCGGCAGCAGGAGCGCCTGCCCGCTGTGCAGGCTTCCCATGCAACGCCCCTGCTGCGGCATCTCCGGGGAGAGGAAATGGTCTGGCAGGAGAACAAGGTGACAAACCTGAAGCTGGCGGTGAGCCGTCTGGACGGGCTGATTCTGAAGCCCGGCGAGACCTTCAGCTACTGGCGGCTTATCGGCAAGCCTACGGCCCGGAAAGGCTATAAGGAGGGCATGGTGCTGTTTCTGGGGCGGATCGGCGGCGATATCGGCGGCGGACTGTGCCAGCTGTCCAACCTGATCTTCTGGATGACCCTCCATACGCCCCTGACTGTGACGGAGCGATACCGCCATTCCCACGATGTATTCCCGGATTCCAACCGCACCCAGCCCTTTGGCAGCGGGGCGACCTGCGCCTATCCCCATCGGGACCTGATGATCCGCAACGACACGGACCGGCCCTATCAGCTGTGCCTCCGGGTGGGGGAGACCCATCTGGAGGGGGCGTGGCGCTCGGTGGAGCCGCCGTCCCTGCGCTTCCGCATTGTGGAGAGGGATGCGCGGATCGATCAGGCGCCGTGGGGCGGCTATATCCGCCATAATCAGCTGTGGCGGGAGGTGCGCGACCTGTCGGATACGTTGCTGGAGGAGCAGTATCTCTGCACCAACGACGCCATTATGATGTACAGCCCCCTGCTGGCGGCTGACAATGACAGGGGGAACTGAATGCACTATCAGAACGTGCGGGCGGCGAAATTTCTTGACCGTCCCAACCGCTTTATTGCCCATGTGGAGCTGGACGGGGCGGTGGAAACCGTCCATGTGAAGAACACCGGCCGGTGCCGGGAGCTGCTGATACCGGGATGCACCGTGTATCTGGAAAAGGGAACGAATCCCAATCGGAAAACCGCCTATGACCTGATCGCTGTGGAAAAAGGGGAGACCCTGATCAATATGGACGCGCAGGCCCCCAACAGGGTCTTTGCAGAGTGGGCCGCAGCCGGCAGATTTCTGCCGGATGTGACCGCCATTCACCCGGAGTATGTCTATGGCGCGTCCCGGCTGGATTTCTGTCTGGAAACGCCGGGGGGCCTCCATCTTGTGGAGGTGAAGGGCGTGACGCTGGAAACAGACGGAAAAGCCCTGTTTCCTGATGCGCCGACGGAGCGGGGCGTCAGGCATATCCGGGAGCTTCAGCGGGCGGCGGAGAGCGGCCTTGACGCGGCCCTGTTTTTTGTGGTACAAATAGAAGATATTCAAAGCATCGCACCCAATGACGCCACCCATCCCGCCTTCGGCAAAGCCCTGCGGGAAGCGGCGGCCCACGGTGTCCGCGTGCTGGCGTATGACTGCGACGTAACGCCGGACAGTCTCTGCATCAGGCGGGAGGTTCCGGTGATTCTTCAGGGGGCTAATTTTATATGAGTTTTATCGAACTGTTCCTGATCGGAGTGGGACTGTCCATGGACGCGTTTGCCGCGGCAATCTGTCAGGGCCTGTTCATGACCAGAATCAAGTGGGGCCATGCGCTGACGGTGGGGCTGTACTTCGGCGGCTTTCAGGCGCTGATGCCCTTTATCGGCTGGATGCTGGGGTCCCAGTTTGCGGACCGCATCCAGCAGTATGACCACTGGATCGCATTTATCCTGCTGGTGCTTATCGGCGGCAATATGATCCGGGAGGCACTCTCCGGCGACGAGGAGGACGCGGCGCAGGCGGAGACGGATCTGCGGCTTGACCACAAAAAGCTGTTTCTCATGGCCATTGCCACCAGCATTGACGCGCTGGCAATCGGCGTGACCTTTGCCTTTCTGGAAACCGCCATCCTGCCCGCCATCGGCATTATCGGCTGCACCACCTTCTGCATCTCTGTAGCCGGCGTGGCGGTGGGCTGCTGGTTCGGCGCCCGGTACAAGAAGCGGGCGGAGATCACCGGCGGCGCCATTCTGGTGCTGCTGGGCGTCAGGATCCTGCTGGAGCATCTGGGGATTCTCGCGTTCTGACGGCGGGCTGAGAAGCGCTTCGGATTCGCGCAGACAGGATACAGTACAATGCAAAAAAGGAGAACATAGTATGCAGGGACCGCACAGCATTTGCCTTTTGAACGATTCCTTTCCGCCGCTGATCGACGGCGTGGCCAATACGGTTGTGAATTACGCGCAGGAGCTGACGAAGCTGGGAGATCAGGCCATCGTGGTGACGCCGGAGCATCCGGATGCCGACGACCGCCGGTTTTCCTTCCCGGTAGCCCGGTATCCCAGCGTGGATACCCGGAAGCTGTTCGGGTATCTGGCGGGCTATCCCTTTTCCCCGGAGACGCTGCGCCAGCTCAAGGAGCAGAAGGTAGACCTGCTCCACAGCCACTGTCCGGTGATGTCCACCATTCTGGCCCGATCCATCCGGGAGGTCATCGACGCGCCGTTGGTCTTTACTTATCACACAAAATTTGACGTGGACGTGGCGAAACTCATCCGGGGCAAGCTGCTTCAGGAGAGCGCGCTGTACCTGCTGGCGTCCAACATTTCCGCCTGCGACGAGGTGTGGGTGGTGAGCCGGGGAGCGGGCGAGAACCTCCGCTCCATCGGCTATCACGGCGATTACCATGTGATGGAGAACGGCGTGGATATGCCCAGAGGACGGGTCAGCGAGACGGAAGTCATCGCCGCCACGGCGGATTACGATCTGCCGGAGGGCGTGCCGGTGTTCCTGTTTGTCGGCCGCATGATGTGGTACAAGGGGCTGCGGATCATTCTGGACGCCCTGAAGCTGTTACAGGCCGGAGGGCAGGATTTCCGCATGGTGTTCATCGGCGGCGGCACGGACGCGGCGGCGGTGCAGGAGTATGCCCGGCCGCTGGGCGGCAAGTGCATTTTCACCGGGGCCATCTCCCAGCGGGAGACTCTGCGGGCGTGGTATTGCCGGGCAGACCTGTTCCTGTTCCCCTCCAGCTACGATACCAACGGCCTTGTGGTGCGGGAGGCGGCGGCCAGCGACCTTGCGGCGGTGCTGATCCGCGGGAGCTGCGCCGCGGAGGGTGTCACCGATGGGGTGGACGGCTTCCTGATCGACGAAAATGCCGGCGCCATGGCGGCGAAATTGCAGGAGATCTGCAAGCGCCCTGAATGTATGGCGCAGGTGGGGCATCAGGCCGGAGAGCGGCTGTACCTCTCCTGGGCAGACGCTGTAAAGCGGGCGCGGGAGCGCTACGGCGTGGTGATGGAGAACTACCATATGGGCCGATATGACGATCACCACAAGCCCATGGACGGGATCCTGAACGCGCAGGGAACCATGATGGATGCGCTGGCCAAGGTGCGGGATCTGGGCGACGGTTTGGCGGAGCGCTACCGCAGCGGCTGGGAAGAGCATAAGGAAGAATTTGAGGTGCGCCGGGAAGAACGCCGCGAGGAGCGGCGCAGCATCCGCTCAGAGCTGAAGCAGAAGGGGGAAGCCTTTTGGCAGAAGCTGGATCGGTATCTGTAACGGAACTCCGAACACGGTGGGAAAAGAAAGACCGTTAAGAAACCGCAAAATAGCTGACAAACGGGATACGCTGTGCTATACTTGGCGCGGTATCCCGTTTTTCCATGGATTGGCGGAACGGGAGCCAGTGTCAGATTAGGAGTGAATTATGGGAAAACAGAAAAAACGGTGGGGGGACCGGGCAGATGCCCGCTGGATCCGGGAGCTGGACGGCCTGCACGTCATCATGCCCCACCTGATGGACAAGCGTACCGATGCCGAGGTCTATGTGAATATGGAGTTCGACGTGACGGAGGTTCTGCGGTACATAGAGGAAAAGAACAGAGGGGAAGAGGAATATAAGGCTACGCTGTTCCACTGCATCCTCATGGCCATTGCCAAAACGGTCTATCTGCGGCCGGATCTGAACCGCTATATCTCCGGGCGGCGGTATTACCAGCGCCATGAGATCACCCTCGGCTTTGTGGCGAAGAAGCGCTTTGAGGATCACAGCGAGGAGAAGCTGGTTGTGACCACCGCGCCGGAGGACTGGACGCTGACCGCCGTGACCCGACAGGTGGTGGGGAAGGTCCATAAGGCCCGGACGGAGAAGAGTGGCGGTGCCAACGGAGCCATGGATATTTTGAGAGTTACGCCCCGGTGGTTCCTGATGCTCTTTTTCCGAATCATCAAAATTTTGGATTTCTACGGGAAGGTACCCGCTGTTCTGAAAGAGGATGACCCCAACTTCGCCAGCGTGTTCCTCACCAATCTGGGCAGCATCCGCTGCCCCAGCGTGTACCATCATCTGAACAATTACGGCACCAATTCCATTATGGTGGCCATCGGCACCATCCACAAGGCGGAGAAGATCGCCGCCGACGACAGCCGCCAGGTGCGGGATATGGTGGAGCTGGGCATCACGCTGGATGAGCGGGTGGCGGACGGGTTCTATTTCGGACGCTCCCTGAAAATCGTGCAGCACCTGATGAGCCACCCGGAGCTGCTGGACAGACCCTTGAAGGAGGAAATCGACCTTGATTGCTGAACAGACAAAAATCGCGGAGGAGCATCAGATCAAAGCGCCGTGGCTGAATTTTTACGGCGTGGTGCCGACCCATCTGGACTACCCGGACTGCACCATGTACGAGGCTGTGGAGCGCTGCGCGGAACAGTATCCCAACTATACCGCCTATGTGTTCATGGGGCGGAAAACCTCCTATCGCGCCATGGTGGCGGAGATCAACCTCTGCGCCAGAGCCTTGAAGGCCACCGGCGTCCGCCCCGGCGACAAAATCACCATGGCCATGCCCAACTGCCCCCAGGCCGTCACCATGTTTTACGCCATCAATCTGGTGGGAGCCACGGCCAATATGATCCATCCCCTTTCCAGCGAAAAGGAGATCGAATTTTATCTCAAGGAGTCCGGCTCCATTTTTGCCGTGACGCTGGATCAGTTCTATCACAAGTTTGAGGCCATCCGGCAGAATGTGACGCTGGACAACATTATTCTGGCCTCCATCCCGGACGCCCTCTCCAAGCCCGTGCGGGTGGGCTATATGCTGACGGAGGGCCGCAAGCAGGCGAAGATCCCCAAGGATGCGCCGGTGCTGCGCTGGAACGAGTTCCTGCGTCGGGGCCGCGGCTATCATTGGACGTACCGGGCGGAGAAAAAGGCGGGGGACGAGGCGGTGATCCTCTATTCCGGCGGCACCACCGGCGTCACCAAGGGCATTCAGCTCTCAAGCCTGAACTTCAACGCGCTGGGGGCGCAGATCGTTGCCACCAACCCCATGTTCCGCCCCGGTGACAAAATGCTGGCGGTGATGCCCATGTTCCACGGCTTCGGGCTGGGCGTGTCCATCCATTCCATGCTGGTCAACGGCGGCTGCTGCATTCTGGTGCCACGCTTTACCCCGGACAGCTACGCAAAGCTGCTGCTGAAATACCGCTGCAACCTGATCGCCGGCGTCCCTACGTTGTACGAGGCGCTGCTGCGGCTGCCCAAGATGAAAAATGCCGACCTCAGCTGCCTGAAGGGCGTTTACTCCGGTGGCGACAGCCTGTCCGTGGAGCTGAAAAAGCGGTTCGACCAGTTCCTGTTTGATCACCATGCCACCATTCAGGTGCGGGAGGGCTACGGCCTGACAGAGTGCGTCACCGCCTCCTGCCTGACGCCGTACCACATCTCGCGGGAAGGCTCCATCGGCATTCCCTTCCCGGATACCTATTATAAAATTGTAGAGCATGGCACCCAGAACGAGGTTCCCTACGGGACTGACGGCGAAATCTGTCTGGCAGGCCCCACGGTGATGCTGAGTTATCTCCATCACCCGGAGGAAACGGCCCAGACGCTCCAGACCCATGCGGACGGTTTGACGTGGGTACATACCGGCGATCTGGGCTACATGGACGAGGACGGCTTCGTATACTTCAGGCAGCGGCTCAAACGGATGATCGTCACCAGCGGCTACAACGTCTATCCCTCCCAGATGGAGAACATCTTTGACGCCCATGAGCTGGTGCAGATGAGCTGCGTGATCGGCGTGCCGGACAAGCTGAAAATGCAGAAGGTGAAGGCGTTCGTCATGCTCAAGCCCGGTGTGCCTGCCAACGAGGAGACCAAGGACGTTCTCATGGCCTATATCCGCAAGAATGTGGCAAAATACGCCCTGCCCTATGACATCGAATTCCGGGCGGAGCTGCCCAAGACGCTGGTGGGCAAGGTGGCCTACCGGGTGCTGGAGGAGGAAGAACTCCAGAAGCTGGCGGCTTCCGTAGAGCCGCAGGACGCTGCGGCAGTAAAGTAAACACGCCGGAGGATTCCGCGCAGATCGCTGTATCTGCCGGACAGACCGGCTTCTGAGAACCCCGGCGCCGCATCTGCGGCGCCGGGGTTCTGGTTCTACGGAGGCTGGGCGGGCAGAACAGCCCTGCCGGTGCCTGATGCAGCTGCCCTGAAATCCGGCGGCTTCACGGTGATCTGCGAAAGGAATCAGATTTATCCAAATAATCTGAAAATTAACAAATAACAGAACAAAAAATGGGCAGAATGCACAAAGAAACTGCGGGCTGTGCAGGCTACCTCTGTGGTATTTCCTACTGGACTTTCTCTGCTCCTGCCCCTATAATCAGGGACAGGAAAGAGGTGACGGGATATGACCGCAGAGGAGATGCTCTGGGAATACGGCGGGGATATCCTGCGTTCGCCGACCATGGCCCATGAGCGCACCATTCCCCAGCATGGCAGCACCACCTGCTATGACCATTCCGTGGCGGTGACGCTGTGCAGTATCCGTCTGGCTCGGAAATGGGGCTGGGACGTGGATTGGCGGAGTCTGGTACGAGGGGCATTGCTCCATGATTATTTTCTCTACAACTGGCGGGAGCACAACGGCGACCACAAGCTTCACGGCTTCTACCATGCCCGGAAGGCGATGGAAAACGCGGAGCGGGACTTCGGCCTGAATCCCATTGAGGCCAACATCATCCACCGGCATATGTTTCCGCTGAACCCCACGCCTCCGAAGTACCGGGAGAGCGTGGTCGTGACCTGCGCGGATAAGATCTGCGCCACACGGGAGGTCTGGGACTGCGTGCGGAATGCATCCTCACGGCGGCTTCGGGCGCTGTTGGGGACGAAATAGGCAGGCGGGACGCAGAGCGGCGTCCGCCGCCGAAAAACAATAGAAACAGCGGCATGGTTTCACATTTGTGAGACTGTGCCGCTGTTTTTTGCACCGTTTCTGTTTTGTGCCTGCACGGAAACACAGACGCTGCCCGGAACAGATCAATATGACTGCGCTGCTTCTCGCAGCCATTCCATTTTTGTGCAATTTGGTCATGGACTTTTTTGATCATTTACTGTATATATGTATACAGGTACACATGGATGCGCTGTAAAATCCAACGCCCCGGAAAGGAGCTTTTTATGCTTGAACTATCTGCTAAGACCAACCTGCTGGAAGAGAATGATTACCGCTATTCCCTTCAGGATGTGAAGGACCCGGTCCTCTACCGGGACGTATACAATTATGACGAAGTGCCCAAGGTGGCCTTCAACCACCGGCGGGTGCCTATGTCCATGCCGGCGGATATCTGGATCACGGATACCTCTTTCCGGGATGGTCAGCAGTCCATGAATCCCTATACGCCGGAACAGATCGAGCATCTGTTCAAGCTGCTGAGCAAGCTGGGCGGGCCTTACGGCCTGATCCGTCAGACGGAATTTTTCATTTACAGCAAGCGGGATCGGGAGGCCATTGAGCGCTGTCAGGCGCTGGGGCTGCGGTTCCCGGAGATCACCACATGGATCCGGGCCACCCGCGAGGACTTCCGGATGGTCAAAGATCTGGGCATCAAGGAAACCGGTATTCTGGTTTCCTGCAGCGACTACCACATCTTCAAGAAAATGCAGATGACCCGCCGTCAGGCACTGGATTACTATCTGGCCACGGTGAAAGACGCTTTTGAGGCGGGGGTCATGCCCCGGTGCCATCTGGAGGATATCACCCGCGCTGATTTCTATGGGTTTGTGGTACCCTTTGTCAACGAGCTGATGGAGCTGTCCCACGAGGCGAAGATCCCCGTCCGCATCCGGGCCTGCGATACCATGGGCTACGGCGTCCCCTATACCGAAGTGGCCCTGCCCCGCAGTGTCCCCGGTATTATCTACGGCCTGCAGCACTATTCCGGCGTGGAAAGCGAATATCTGGAATGGCACGGCCACAACGACTTCTATAAAGCTGTTTCCAACGCCGCCACCGCATGGCTGTACGGCGCCAGCGGCGTAAATTGCTCCATGCTGGGCATCGGAGAGCGTACCGGCAACGTGCCTTTGGAGGCGATGGTCTTTGAGTACGCTTCCCTCCGGGGTTCTCTGGACGGCATGGATCCCACCGCCATCACGGAGATTGCCGATTACTTTGAGCATGAGATCGGCTATCACATCCCGCCCATGACGCCCTTTGTGGGCCGGAACTTCAATGTCACGCGGGCTGGTATCCACGCCGACGGCCTTTTGAAAGACGAGGAGATCTACAACATCTTCAACACGGAAAAGTTGCTGGACCGTCCTGCGGCGGTGGCAGTCAGCAAGACCTCCGGCCTTGCGGGCATTGCCTACTGGATCAACCAGAATTACCGTCTCAGGGGCGAGCACCAGCTCAGCAAGCATGACGCGCTGGTGGAAAAGCTGAAAGTCTGGGTGGACGAACAGTACGCCGGAGGCCGCACCACCGCCCTTTCCAATGAGGAACTGGAAGAAAAAATTGCAGAACTGTCCGGCGGCGTACTGAAGCCCCGCCATTGAGGAGGAACCCACCATGATGAGAGATCACAAGCCCATTTCCATTGCCGATCAGGTTTTTGAGCAGCTGGAACGGGATATTCTGACCGGGAAATACCCGCAGGGCGAGGTTTTGAGCGAAATGCGCCTTTCCAGCGAGCTGGGCGTCAGCCGCACCCCCATCCGGGAGGCTATCCGCCGTCTGGAGCAGGAGCATATTCTGGAGGACACCAGCCGCGGGCTGGTGGTGGTAGGCATCTCCCGGCAGGATATGCTGGATATTTATGAGATCCGCCGCCAGCTGGAGGGCCTGGCTGCCAAGCGGGCCGCCGCCTGCATCACAGACGATGTACTGAGTGAAATGAAGGAGGTCCTGGACCTGCAGCGCTTCTACATTGAAAGTGAAAAGGAGCCGGGCGAAAATTCCGATCAGGTCAAAAATCTGGACTCCCGGTTCCATGAATTGCTTTACAACAGCTGCGGCAGCCGTCCCTATGCGGACACGCTGATCTCCCTCCACAAGAAGATCATCAAATACCGCAAGGCGTCTGTGACCCATCACAGCCGTGCGGTTCATGCTTTGGAGGAACACCTTGCTATTTACGATGCGCTGGCGGCTCATGACGGCGAAAAAGCTGCGGAAGCGGCGCTGCACCATGTAGCCAACGCGGGGGTCAATATTGCGGGCATGACCCGGAAAGAAGAGGGTTGAATCATGGGAAAGACATTAACGGAAAAGCTCATTGCCGCCCATCTGGTCAGCGGCACCATGGAACCGGGAACAGAGGTGGCTCTGCGGATCGACCAGACGCTGACGCAGGACGCCACCGGCACCATGGCCTATCTGGAATTCGAGTCCATGGGGATCGACCGGGTCAAGACGAAGCGTTCTGTTGCCTATATCGACCACAATACCCTGCAATCCGGCTTTGAGAACGCCGACGACCACCGCTATATCCAGTCCGTTGCCGCCAAGCACGGCATCTGGTTCTCCCGCCCCGGCAACGGCATCTGCCATCAGGTACATCTGGAACGCTTCGGCGTACCGGGCCAGACCCTCATCGGTTCCGACAGCCACACTCCCACCGGCGGCGGCATTGGAATGCTGGCCTTCGGCGCCGGCGGCATGGACGTGGCGGTAGCCATGGGCGGCGGCGCATACTATATCAATATGCCCAAAGTCATCCGCGTGGAGCTGACCGGCTCCCTCCGGCCCTTTGTCACAGCCAAGGACGTCAGTCTGGAACTGCTGCGGATTCTCTCTGTCAAGGGCGGCGTGGGTCATGTGATCGAATGGGGCGGCCTCGGCGTGGCCAGTTTGTCCGTGCCGGAGCGGGCTACCATCACCAACATGGGCACGGAGCTGGGCGCTACCACCTCCATTTTCCCCTCGGATGAAGTGACCCGTGCCTTCCTGAAAGCCCAGGGCCGCGAGCAGGACTTTACTCCCCTCTCCGCCGACCCGGATGCGGAGTACGCGCGGATCATCCATATCGATCTGGACACGCTGGAACCCCTGATCGCCTGTCCCCATATGCCGGACAACGTGGTTACTGTCCGCAGCCTGAAAGGCACCAGAGTGGATCAGGTCTGTATCGGTTCCTGCACCAATTCCTCCCTGTATGATATGCTGAAGTCTGCCGCCATGCTGAAGGGCAGAACGGTGGCACCCTCTGTGAGTATGTCCGTGTCCCCCGGCTCCCGGCAGGTGCTGACCATGCTGGCAAACTGCGGCGCGCTGTCCGACATTCTGGCTTCCGGCGCACGGCTGCTGGAATGTGCCTGCGGCCCCTGCATCGGCATGGGCTTTTCGCCCAACTCCGGCGGCGTGAGCCTGCGGACCTTCAACCGCAACTTTGAGGGCCGCAGCGGCACAGCAGACGCCAAGGTGTATCTGGTGTCCCCGGAAACCGCCGTGGCCGCCGCCCTCACCGGCGAGATCACCGATCCCAGAGAGCTGGGTCTGGAAGCGCTCCATGTGGAGATGCCGGATCACTTCCTGATCGACGACAGCGCCGTGCTGGCGCCTGCACCTGCGGAAGAGGCAGCCAAGCTGGAAGTCCTCCGCGGCCCCAATATCAAGGAATTCCCTCAGGGCAGGCCGGTGGGCGATACCATCACAGCCAGACTGACGCTGAAGGTGGGGGACAACATCACCACCGACCACATCATGCCCGCAGGCGCGAAAATTCTGCCCTACCGCTCCAATATCCCCAAGCTGTCGGAGTTCTGCTTCGCCGTCTGCGACAAGGACTTTGCAAAGAACGCCAGAGAGGCCGGGGAAACCATTTTAGTGGGCGGCAGCAACTACGGTCAGGGCTCCTCCCGTGAGCACGCCGCGCTGGTGCCGCTGTATCTGGGCGTCCGGGCGGTCATTGCCAAGAGCTTTGCCCGGATCCACGCCGCCAACCTCATCAATGCCGGCATCCTGCCCCTGACCTTTGCGAATCCTGACGATTACGGCACGCTGACCCAGGGGGAGACCCTGACCCTCACCGGCATTGACGCCGGGCTGGACAGCGGCACCATGACCCTTCACGTCGGCGGCCGGGAGATTCCCGCCTGCGGCAGCTTTACCAAGCGTCAGGCAGCCATGCTCCGGGCAGGCGGCCTGCTGAACTACACGAAAGAAGGCAACGACTGATGGCAGATTATGAGAAAATCCTCAATGACGCGGCGGAGCATTTCCGCGCCCTGCTGACCGAGCAGCTTCACCGGCAGGAACGGATGGCACAGGGAACCCCGGCCAGGGACTTTGCCCACATGGAACACATCGTCATCGGCCTGATCCCCGGCGACGGCATTGGCCCCATCATTATGACCCAGGCCCGCCGGGTGTTGGAAAAGCTGCTGGTGGCGGAAATTGCCGGCGGCCGGGTGGAGCTGCGGGACATTCACGGCCTGACCATCGAAAACCGCACCGCTCAGGGCAAGGCGATCCCCGACGACGTGCTGGAAGCCATGAAGGGCTGCGACGTCCTGCTGAAAGGTCCCACGGAGACCCCCAAGGGCGGCACGCTGGAAAGCGCCAACGTGGCCATGCGCCGGGAGCTGGATCTCTTCGCCAATGTGCGGCCGGTGTCCGTCCCGGAAGCCGGGATCGACTGGACGTTTTTCCGGGAAAATACGGAGGGCGAGTACGCGTTGGGCAGCCGGGGCATCGAGGTCCCGGATATGCTCAGCGTGGATTTCAAGGTCACAACGGACGCCGGTACCCGCCGGATTGCCAGAGCCGCCTTTGAGTTTGCCCGTGCCAACGGCAAGACCAACGTGGCCATTGTCACCAAGGCCAACATCATGAAGAAAACCGACGGGATGTTCACCCGCATCTGCCATGAGGTGGCGGCGGATTACCCGGAGATCACCGCCGAGGACTGGTATATTGATATCATGACCGCCAATCTGGTGAACCCGGAGATCCGCAGCAAATTTCAGGTGTTCGTACTGCCAAACCTGTACGGCGATATCATTACCGATGAGGCTGCCCAGATTCAGGGCGGCGTCGGCACGGCGGGCAGCGCCAACACCGGTAGCCGGTATGCCATGTTTGAAGCCGTCCACGGCACGGCCCCCCGCCTCATTGCCGACGGCGAGGGCGACTATGCAAATCCCGCCAGTATCCTGAAAGCGGCGGAGCTGCTGCTGCGGCACATCGCCATGGCGGACAAGGCGGATCGGCTTTCCGCCGCCATGCGCCTTTGCACGGAGACGGAGCGTCGGGTGGTGATGACCGGCCACCGGGACGGCGCCTCCTGCGCCGAATTCGGCGACTACCTGCTGGAAAAGCTGTAAAATAATCAAAGAAGCGCCTCTGACTCTCGTCAGAGGCGCTCTTCTGTGGCGTTTTATCCGTTGAGGATGTTCATGAACTCCTCGCCGGTGATGGCCTCTTTCTCATAGAGGTACTTGGCCAGTTCGTCCAGCTTGGCCCGGTTTTCCGTCAGAATATTCAGCGCCTTCTGATGCTCGGATTTCACCAGCTCCACCACCTTGCGGTCGATCTGTGCCTGGGTCTCGGCAGAGCAGGCCAGAGAGGCGTCCCCGCCCAGATACTGGTTCGTCACGGTTTCCAGCGCCACCATGTCGAAGTCGCTGCTCATGCCGTACCGGGTGATCATGGCGCGGGCCAGCTTGGTGGCCTGCTCAATATCGTTGGACGCGCCGGTGGAGATCACGCCGAACTGTACCTCCTCGGCGGCCCGGCCGCCGGTGAGGGTGGCAATCTTGTTTTCGATCTCCTCTTTGGTCATCAGGTAGTGGTTGCCCTCCTCCACCTGCATGGTGTAGCCCAGCGCGCCGGAGGTACGGGGAATGATGGTGATCTTCTGCACCGGGGCGGAGTTGGTCTGCTTGGCAGCCACCAGCGCGTGGCCAATCTCATGGTAGGCCACCGTCCACTTTTCCTTGTCCGTGAGAATGGCATTTTTCTTCTGGTATCCGGCAATGACCACCTCAATGCTCTCCTCCAGATCCGCCTGTGTGGCGAACTTCCGGCCATCCCGGACCGCGCGGAGAGCGGCCTCGTTGACGATGTTGGCCAGCTCTGCGCCGGAAGCGCCGGAGGCCATGCGGGCCACCTTTTCAAAGTCCACATCCTCCGCCACCTTGATTTTTCTGGCATGGACTTTCAGGATTGCCTCACGGCCCTTCAGATCCGGCAGCTCCACCGGCACCCGGCGGTCAAACCGGCCGGGACGGGTCAGGGCGGGATCCAGAGATTCCGGACGGTTGGTGGCGGCGAGAATGATGACGCCGGTGTTGCCCTCGAAACCGTCCATTTCCGTGAGCAGCTGGTTCAGGGTCTGCTCCCGCTCGTCATTGCCGCCCATCTGGCCGTCACGCTTCTTGCCGATGGCGTCGATCTCGTCGATAAACACGATGCAGGGAGCCTTTTCCTTGGCCTGTCTGAAAAGATCCCGCACCTTGCTGGCCCCCATGCCCACGAACATCTCCACAAACTCGGAGCCGGACATGGAGAAGAAGGGGACATTGGCTTCACCGGCCACAGCCTTGGCCAGCATGGTCTTGCCGGTACCCGGAGGGCCAACCAGCAGCACGCCCTTGGGCATGGAAGCACCGATCTCCTGATACCTGCTGGGATCGTGGAGGTAGTCCACGATCTCTGTCAGATTCTCCTTGGCCTCGTCCTCACCGGCTACATCGTCAAACTTGATGCCCTCGGCGGATTTCACATATACCTTGGCGTTGGATTTGCCCATATTGAACATCATGGAGTTGCCGCCGCCCATTTTTTCCGTCATCTTCTTGGACACGAACTGTCCCAGCGCAAGGAAGATGAGGATGGGCGCCGCCCAGCTGAGAATATTCACCAGCAGGGAGGTCTGCTCGATCTCTTCGCCGGTGGTGGATACCCCGGCATCCAGCAGCCGCTGCACCAGACCGTCGTCCGGCACCATGGCGGTCTTGTAAATGGACTTTTCATCCTTGCTGGTGAAGAGAATACGGTTATCCTGCTCCTGAATCTCCACCTTGCCGATCTCACCCTGCTGCGTCATGGTGACGAAGGTGTTGTAATCCACCTCCTTGACCTGATACTGGGACAGCCAGGGCATGGCGATGAAGTTGAACAGCATCACCAGCAGCATTGCCACAATGTAATAGAAAATCAGAGGCTTCTTTGGGGATCTGACTTCGTTCATACGGGTCACTCCTTCAAGTAATTGCCTTATTCTATCATCATTTTTTCCCGGATACAAGGCATATTTTGTGACTGAGAGCCGCTTTTCGGCAATTTTCTGTGTCAAATCTGTGAATTTTGCTTGACGTGTCCGTGTGTTTTCGATAAAATGAAATGTCAACAGCAAATTGGAAATCATAAGAAATATTTCAGATATACGAAAGGCAGCATATGGCAACAACATTCATTGATAAGGCCCGGATCACTGTCCGGGCAGGCAACGGCGGCAACGGCGCCGTTGCGTTCCACCGGGAAAAATATGTGGCGGCCGGCGGCCCGGATGGCGGCGACGGCGGCAAGGGCGGTTCCATTATCCTGCAAGTGGACGACAATATGTCCACCCTGATGGATTTCCGCTATAAGCGCAAATACGTGGCGGAAAACGGCGTGGACGGTCAGGGCGGCCGCAAATCCGGCAAGGACGGCGGGAACCTAGTGATCCGCGTCCCCCGCGGTACGCTGGTGCGGGACGCGGAGACCAATGAGATCATCAAGGACATGAGCGGCGACGAGCCTTACGTTCTCTGCAAGGGCGGCCGGGGCGGCTGGGGCAATATGCACTTTGCCACCCCCACCCGGCAGGTCCCCCGCTTTGCCAAGGCCGGTCTGCCCGGCGAGAGCCACGATGTGTTTCTGGAGCTGAAGCTGCTGGCGGACGTGGGCCTTATCGGCTTCCCCAACGTGGGCAAGTCCACGCTGCTGAGCGTGGTGTCCAAGGCACAGCCCAAAATTGCCAACTATCACTTCACCACCCTGTATCCCAACCTGGGTGTGGTGTGGGTGGACGAGGGCGTGTCCTTTGTCATGGCGGATATTCCCGGCATCATTGAAGGCGCCAGCGAGGGCGCGGGCCTTGGCCACGACTTCCTGCGCCACATCGACCGCTGCCGCCTGCTGGTACACGTGGTAGACGTATCCGGCAGCGAGGGGCGGGACCCGGTGGCGGACTTTGACGCCATCAACACCGAGCTGGAGCAGTACAGCCCGGATCTTGCCGGACGTCCCCAGATCGTGGCGGCCAACAAGGTGGACATCATGGCCGACCCCGAAAATCTGGAGCGGCTCCGGACTCATGTGGAAGCGAAGGGCTTTGCGCTGATGGAAATCTCCGCTGCGGCGCATCAGGGAACAAGAGAGCTGGTGGGCAAGGTGGCGGAAATGCTGGCAGCACTGCCGCCGGTTACGGTGTATGAGCCGGAATATGTACCCAAGCCGCCGGTGGTGGATACCAGCGAGCCGCTGGATATCCAGCGGCTGGATGACGGCCACACCTGGCTCATTCAGGGGCCGTGGCTCCAGCGGCTTATGGCCAACGTCAATTTTGACGATTATGAGAGCCGTATGTGGTTCGACAAGGCGCTCCGGGAGTCCGGCCTGTACCGGCAGCTGGAGGAGCGGGGCATTCAGGACGGCGATACCGTTTCTCTGGACGGCTACGAATTTGAATATCAGATCTGACAGCAAAAGCGCCGGGAGAAATGCCGTCCCGCTGTCCGCGGTGGGACAGACGCTTCCCGGCAGTCCTGCGGAAATAGAAGATCCCCTGTTGAGAAGAAATTCTCAACAGGGGATCTTTTCTTTGATGGGAAACAGTCTGTCTGCAAATGATTTTTCCTGTACGCCGGAAAGAGGAATCCCCGGTCAATCCACGCTGCGGAAACGCGCCAGAAAGTCGCGGGTCTCCTGCTGCTGGGGATCGCCGAATACCTGCGCCGGGGTACCCTGCTCACAGATAACGCCCTGATGCATGAATACCACCTGCGAGCTGACGTCTCTGGCGAAGGCCATTTCATGCGTGACCACCAGCATGGTCATGCCGTCCTGCGCCAGCGCCTGCATGACGCTCAGCACCTCGCCCACCATTTCCGGGTCCAGCGCGGAGGTGGGTTCGTCGAACAGCAACACCTCCGGGTCCATGGCCAGTGCGCGGGCAATGGCCACCCGCTGCTTCTGGCCGCCGGAGATTTGCCGGGGCTTGGCATTGATGTAGGGAGCCATACCCACCTTTTCCAGATATTTCAGCGCCTGCTGCCGGGCCTCCTCCTTGCTGCGCTTGAGAACCTTCATCTGGCCCACCATGCAGTTTTTGAGAACCGACATATTGTTGAACAGGTTGAAGGACTGGAACACCATGCCCACATGGGAGCGGTACGCCGGGGCGTTGACGCCCCGGCCCGCCACGTCAGTGCCGTGGTAGAGGATCTGGCCGCTGCTGGGGGTTTCCAGCAGGTTGATGCACCGCAGCAGGGTGGACTTACCGGAGCCGGAGGCGCCGATGATGGAGATGACGTCCCCCTTCTGCACATTGAAGTCGATGTCCCGCAGAACCTCGTGGGTGCCGAAGGACTTACCCAGATGGCGGATCTCCAGAATATTCTCACTCATATCAGCGTCCTCCTCTCGTGCTGCCGTTGCGGTTTTTCAGGCCGATGCGGATGCGGTTCCGCTTTTCCTCGCCAGTGTATTCCCGGTTGACCTCGTCAAAGGGTGTTCCCCGGTCAGGATGGCTGTAGGTGCCAGCCGCCATCACCAGCTGATCTCCCTGAGCCAGTTCGTAGCTGTCGGAGCCGTCCATCAGCTTTTCGATCAGCCGCAGGACAAAGGACGCCACCAGCGTCAGCGTCAGATAGCCGATCATTTCAACGGTTGCGGAAGGGAAGTACATATTGTTCACGCCCACGATGTAGCGGTGCTGGGCGAAGAACTCCGTAAAGCCGATGATGAACATGACGGAGGTATCCTTCACGTTGATGATGTAGTTGTTGCCGATCTGGGGCATGATATTGCGAAGCGCCTGCGGCATGATGACGTTCACCATGGTCTGGAAGTGGGTCATGCCGATGGCCTTGGCACCCTCCGTCTGGCCGGGATCGATGGAGATGATGCCGCCCCGGACGGACTCCGCCATATACGCGCCGGTGTTGATGGACACGATCAGGATGGCAGCGGCCCAGATGTTGTCAAACCGCAGGGCGTTGTCGGAGAAGTAGGGCAGGCCGTAGTAGATGAACACGGACTGAAGTACCATGGGCGTGCCGCGGAACACTTCCACATAGACGCGGATGATGATCCGCACCAACTTCAGCAGAAACCGCTTGGGCAGGGGATCGTTCTTCGTGTAGGGGATGGTATTCAGAACGCCGCACAGAAGGCCGATGAAACAGCCAATCACCGTGGCGACGAAGGCCAGCCGCAGCGTGTTCCAGATGCCGCTCAGATACATGGGATGATATTTATCCCACAGCAGAACCATGTCCTGCCCCAGCTTCACAAATTTGTCCATGGCAATCTCCAATCTATACAAAAAGCAATTTCTTGCGGAAAGAGCGCGTTAGCGTCTCACACATATTAAAATAAGTCACATCTGTATTTCACCCTGCAAGGCGGCAGCGCTTGCAGGGTGAAAACCGGGGACACCGGGGCTCCCGCAGGAACCCCGGTGAAGAAATCAGACCTCAGGCTGAATGGCGATGGCCTGATCCATCAGGGCGTTGAACTGCTCCTCATTCAGAACGGAGAGGACGGTGTCGATGGCGTCGGCCAGCTCGGTGTTGCCCTTCTGGACAGAGATGCCGATGTTCACGTTCTCGGCCAGCTCCTCCTCGGAAGCAAACTGGAAGTCACCGTCGGTGCCGGAGAAGTTCAGGATCACCAGATTGTCGTCCTTGGCAACGGCGGCCAGAGCGGTAGGCATATCGGTGCAGACATAGTCCACAGCGCCAGTCTGGAGCTGCATGATCATAGCGGGCGCGCTGTCGGCGGGAGCCAGCAGGTTGGCGTTTTCAATCTGGGGCAGGCAGGAATCATACCAGATGGTGCCGGACTGAGAGGTGCAGGTGCCGCCGGCCAGATCGGCAATAGAGGTGGCGTTGGCATAGGGGCTGTCCTTGGTGGTCAGCACTACGATGGTGGCGTAGTAGTAAGGGCCGGCCATGTCAACTTCCTTCATGCGGTCGGCGGTCATGGACTGACCGGCAATGTTGGCGTCCATGGTGCCGGCCTGCACGGCGGGGCAGAGGGAATCCCACGCGGAGGACACGATCTCCAGCGTCCAGCCGTTGGCGTCGGCAATCTTCTGGGCGATCATCACGTCATAGCCGTTGGCGTAAGCGCCGGGAACGTTGGAAATGGGGACTGCGCCGTTGGAATCGTCCATCTGGGTCCAGTTGTAGGGAGCGTAAGCGCACTCCATGCCCACGGTGAACACGCCGTCGTCGCCCACGCCGGGGGTCACGGTGGTGTCGGCAGGCGTTTCGGTTTCGGTGGGGGGGGTGCCAGCGGCGTCGCTGCTGGTGTCGCTGCTGTTGCTGCCGCCGCAGGCGGTGAGGGCCAGAGCCATGGTCAGGGCCAGAATTGCGCTCATCCATCTTCTTCTCATGATTGTCTCCTTCTTGTCCGGCGTATCGTTTTCCCCGCCGGCTGGGAATGATGAAAAAAATGAACCGCTTTGCCAAGCGGTTCATGGAATATACGGAAAACCGGCCCCCAACGGGCCTTTCCGAACAGCCAATGATAGCGCTTCACAAAAAACTCTTGTGACAGTCCGGCAGATCTTCTCTGCCGACCCAGCAACCGGACAACAGGCATTGCCCGGCACTTCGGCGGTGGCCCCTTTCCCGTTCCGCAGCTGCACTGGCTTTGCGGGAGGTACTGATGGATACCGCGCCTCTATCAAGCGATTCAATTTTGACTGCATCTTAGCATTGATGTTCCGCCCTGTCAACTATTTTTTTGCGTTTTTTGGAAATTTGAGCAAAAAGACAAAAAGAACAGAGAGGAAGGCATATATATGGTGACTTCCGTGAGAAGCGAAAGAGAACACAGGCATAAGCAAATATGCAATATAATTTTATAAAGAATACTGGTTCCCACTTGAATTGATAAGATCCGCGTGCTACAAGGGTGCCAGATGTAGGAAGGAAGTGTGTGACCCGAAGATGCCGGTGGCAGGGAAAACACCGGTTGGGGAGTCTCCGGAAAATCCGAACAGAAAGAAAGGAAGGAACGAAAACATGAAATGGCGCTTTTGGGCGGGACTGCTGTCTTTTGTGATGCTGTGGTCCCTGCTGCCCGCCAGCGCGCTGGCGACCGAGGAGGGTACGCCGGAGCCGGGTAAGGTGACTGCAACAAAAACAGCCAGCACATTAAACAACGATGGAACCTATACCATTACTTTGACGGTGCAGGGCAATCCGGTTGAGGATAAAGAAACAACGACGACTTCCGCAAACGCGGATGTGGTTCTGGTAGTGGATAACTCCGGTTCCATGGCGAGCAGCGTTGGAGAACCGTGCCAGACTCCGAAAAGTCAATTTGAAAAGAAAGACGCGACCCTATGGGGTACAGGAGTTGTTGTCTACAAATGCCGCACCTGCGGAGCTAAGTACTATGAGTGGAAATTTGCGGGATTCCCCCTTTCGGATGTGCCTGAGTATTGCACCGGTGAAAAGGGCGTGACAGCCCGCATCAACGCGGCAAAGAATGTTGGCAAGGAGTTTGCTAAATCGATTCTGAAAGAAAATAGCGGCAACCGACTTGCTGTGATCGGGTTTGCACACAGTAACCGTGGTGGCGGAACGGACAACAAGGCAATCAAAGTCTCTCAGGATCTGACTAACAATCTGACCGCTGTTAATGGAGCGCTTGACAAGATGGATGCGGACGGCGGCACGAACTATACCGCTGCCTTGCAGAAAGCCTATGATTTTTTGAATGACCGCACGCAGGAGGAAAAGACCAGCCGCCCCGGCTATGTCATTTTCATCTCTGACGGTACGCCCGGCCTAAGCGGCGATTCGCAAAATGACCCGAAGTGGAACGGTGCTGATCAGGTGAAGAGCATCAAAAAGGATGGATACACACTGTACACCGTGGGCATTGCGCTGGATAAAACTGCTGCCGATTATCTGAAGAGTATGGCTTCGGATGCACAGAATGACCATTTCATCAATGTGACTGACACGAATTATGACCAGCAGCTGAGTACGATCCTGAAGCAGTGGGCGGTCAAAATTACTGAAACAACGAAAAAGAAGCCCGCCGGTACAAATGCAACGCTGGTTGATCTGATCAACACAGACAAGTTTGACTATGTTGATGGCAGCGCGTCTGAGAATCTCAAGGTAGAAGAAGATAATAAGACCGTAACATGGACAATCGACAAAATTCCGGAAAAGCCTGAAAGCGCAACTTTCCAAATTCAGGCAAAAGCTGGCGTATACGGCAAAGATATTCCGACAAATGACGGAGACGCTACGCTGACTTATATAGATGCGAAAGAAAAAACTGGAGAAATCAAACTTCCATCTCCGAAAGTTGATATTGAAAACCAGCAGTACACCGTGACCTATCACGCTAACAACGGTGTAACGCCTGAAGTTACGTATACGGATACCGTTACAGCAGGGAGTAGTACAACGGTGCGAGGAGCGGCTGCGGATGTTGGTACATTCAGCGTTACGCTGCCCAATGACATTCCTTTTGAATATCCCGGCAAGGAATTCAAGGGCTGGGCTGAAACTCCTGATGGCGCTGTTAAGTATGCCCCCGGCGATAAAATCTCCAATATTGTAACGAATTACAACCTCTACGCCGTATGGGATGATTCCGCTGTTACTGAAACCAAATACCAGCTGGTGTACTTCGCGGGATCGTCTGGTTTCCTCCCCGGAGAAACGGCTCAGTATGCGACCAGCAAGGCGGATCCCAAGATGTACGATAAGGGTGCAAAGGCACCTGTGAAATATGATGATGCGGATTTCGCGATCACAGTTACAGCCGATCAGACGCTGTTCATCGGTTGGACTGAGGATTCCGAGAGCGTCGGAAAAATCTATAAGCTGCGTGATGAAGTTCCCACTTTGGAGACTGAGGTCGAGATGACCGGGGATAAGGCAGTCTATGCCGTCTACGGCGAAGATGCAAATGAGGATGGTACGCCCGACGTGTATCAGGCCAAGGTGACCTACGAGGTTGTGAACGGCTGGTGGACGGATAATGGCACTACTGTTCTTCCGAATAAGGAAATCGTTGCATGGTTCAACCTGTATCAAAAAGTTGGAAATACTTGGAAAATTGTGACGCCCGCTCCTAAGCTGGGTGACACGGTTCCCAAGGGCCGTTCCGGGCAGCCCGGTTATACAGGTGCTGGCTGGTTTATGGACAAAAGCAAGACTGTAATGGAGAATGGCCCCGACAGCACGACGCAGGTGACCAAGCCGGAAACGCTGTACACCTTCAAGTATGAGGATGCCACCCATAAATACGACGTCTACGATGTCCTCAACAGCCTTGTTTATAAGGACTTCCAGAGCCGGTATGGGGAGAATACCACCGCTGAATTTACCGTTACGGCGACGATGCGGGCTGGTACGCTGCTGCCTCTTCCTGACACCGAAGAAGTGAAACCTGAGGGTACGGAGATTACCGGCAAGGTAAGCATTTCCACAAAGGATCAGCCGAAGGCATTTGTATTTGAACGTCCTCTTGGTTACATGAACCCGGAAGATGGAGATTACTTTGTTGAAGTGACTGAAACCGACGATGGTACCGCAAATGTCACCTTTGATCACCGGACTTTCCGGATCGCTTTTTGCATCAAGGATGGTGCTGTCGATCAGAAAAATATCCAAATTAGCTATTTCGCTGATAATGAGCTGACGCCTGCCGAAAATGCCACCTTTGTAAACACCTACACCAAAAAGACCACCTCCCGCGACGACGATTCCGACACCTACTACTATGTCGTCAAGAAGGTGGATGCCCAGGACGGCCACGCTCTGAAGGACGCAAAGTTCGGCCTGTATGCGGATGATGAGCAGATTGCCACCGCTACCTCCAGCAGCAAGGGCTACGCACGCTTCAGCCTTGACGAGCGGGTGTACAAGAAGCTGGTCAAAAACGACGATCTCTATGTCATGGAGCTGACGGCCCCCGATGGTTACGTCAAGAGCAGCCGCAAATATGATGTCAGCGTCAATGCTTTCGTGAAGAACAACGTTCTCGGCGCGCAGGAGCATGCCATCACCGTGACCAACTCCCGCAGCTCTACCCCTGACCGGCTCAATGATGAGGAGCATTTTGCCTACGTCATCGGCTACAAGGACGGCAATGTGCGCCCCTATGGCCTGATCTCCCGCGCGGAGACCACCACTATCTTCTTCCGTCTGCTGAAAGATTCCGTCCGGGACGGCAACCTCCTCACCAGCAACACCTACACCGATGTGGCGGATAGCTACTGGGCCAACACCGCCATCTCTACCATGACGGGCCTGGGCATCGTTCAGGGCCGCACGGCAACGACCTTCGATCCCTATGCGCCCATCACCCGCGCCCAATTTGCCGCCATCTGCGCCCGCTTTGACGACGGCAAGACCCAGGGCGGCCAGACCTTTACCGACATTCAGGGCCACTGGGCGCAGGCTTACATTGAGCGCGCCGCCGAGCTGGGCTGGATCAAGGGCTTTGAGGACGGTACTTTCCGCCCCGATACCTACATCACCCGCGCACAGGCCATGACCATGATCAACCGGGTGCTGAATCGGATCCCGGAGGATGCAGACGACCTGCTGTCCAACATGAATGTCTGGCCGGACTGCAACCCCGGCGACTGGTTCTATCTGGCCGTGCAGGAGGCTACCAACTCCCATGATTACAAGCACAAAGCCGGTAATTACGAGACTTGGAGCAGCATGAACAAGGATCCTGACTGGACCCGCTACGAAAACTGAACGGTTGGAATCCTCTGCGGATTCTGACTGACATGAAAGCGAGGCAGAGACCCGGATTCCGGGTCTCTGCCTCATTTTTGCCTGATTCGGGCAAACTTTGCCGCATATGGCGTCGCGCCCTCTGCGGGCAAGGTACGGCCAGCCCGCTGACTGCATATTCTGTATGGGGGAGAACCCCGCAATCTGATATTGGAGTGTGCGATATGGCAAGGTTTACCAACTATGCCACCCTTTCCTATAACGGCGGTACCACGGATTCCAACACCGTTACCGGCGAACTGCTGGCAACGCTGTCCATGACAAAGACTGCCGTTATGGATGATTATACCCAAAAGGATGACGTAACCTATGTGATCTCTCTGGTGAACGGCGGCACGACCGCCGTGACGGGATTGACGGTGACGGACGATCTGGGCGGGTATACGCTTGGAGAGAATACCGTGTATCCGCTGGCCTACACGGATGGCTCACTGCGCTATTATGTAAACGGCGTTCTTCAGACAGCGCCTGCTGTGACCGCTGGGCCGCCGCTGGTTGTGACCGGCGTCAGCATCCCGGCAGGCGGCAATGCGCTGCTGATTTATGAGACGTCTGTGACCAATTATGCGCCGCTGGGGCCGGAGGCTACCATCACCAATACCGCCACGGTCACAGGCAATGGTTTTGACCAGACAGCGCAGGAGACCATCGCCATGGAGCCGCGGGCGGATCTGAGCATCAGCAAGGCGCTGTGTCCGGTGACGGTGACGGAGAACGGCCAGCTGACGTATACCTTCGTGATCGAAAATGCCGGCAGTGTGGCCGCTGCGGCTGCGGATAATGTGGTGCTGACGGACACCTTCGATCCCAAGCTCAATTCTATTGCGGTCACGTTCAACGGGACGCCGTGGAGCGAGGGGGTCAATTACACGTATGACACAACGACCGGCCTGTTCCAGACGCTTCCGGGACAGATCACCGTTCCTGCCGCCACGTACACGCAGAAAGCGGACGGCACCTGGTCGGTGACGCCGGGCGTCGCCGTGCTGACGGTTACGGGTACGGTCTGAGACAGCGCAGGGGATTGAATCGGAGAGAGAAACGAAAAAAGGGGCAGGCCGGGGAATCCCGGCCTGCCCTCTTGTTTGCAGCGAAGTTGGTTTCTGGCTCACCGTTTTTGCAGAGAAGAAGTGCTTAGAGATCGAAAATACCCATAATGGCGATGCCGATGACTACCAGACAGATCATGGCATAGTGCTTCCAGGAGAGCTTTTCCTTCAGGAAGATGCGGCTCCACAACACGGAGGCAGCGCAGTAGGAGGAAATGATGGGAGCGGACATGGCCAGATGGGCGGTGTCGGAAATGGCATAGATATAGGCGAACTGACCGGCGGTCTCACAGACGGCGCCCAGATACTTGGGGGCCTCCATCTTGGGGATCAGGCGATCCTTTTTGATGAGTACCACATAGACAAAACAGAATGCGGCGGCGGCAAGGAAGGTCAGCTCATAGGCGCAGTTGGCGGAGGCTGCCGCCTGATCGGCACATTCTCTCAGCGTGGCGAACATACCGGCGTTCATGTAGCGGTCCGTCAGGATCTCCAGCACCCGGTTGTCGGCAAAGGTGCCGGCGGCGTCCAGCAGGCAGTAGGCCGCGGGGAGGGCGAGGGCGAGAAAGCTCTTGGCATACTTGTAGTTGCCGTCCTTCTGCCGCTCGGCTCGCAGCTCCGGATCCTCGGTGGCGTCCACCACGCCGAGGCCGATGGCACCGGCGCACACCAGCAGGATGGCAAACAGCGCCAGCGGAGAGTAGTCGTCTCCGCCCACGAAAACCAGCGTCAGCACCGCCACCAATGCGCCGGAGGAGTTGCAGATGGGGGAGGACACGGACAGTTCGATATACCGCAGGCCCAGATAGCCAAGGGCCATGGAGCCGATATACAGCAGAGACACCGGCAGGTACGTCCAGATGACGGACCAGCTGATGGCCGTGCCGCTTACGAAGATCTCAAAGGCGGCGTGCAGGCCCATCACCACGCCCACGGCAATGACCATTTTCAGATGGCTGTATTTGTCACTGCCGTCCCGGCAGCCAATTTTGGAAAAGAGGTCGCTGCCGCTCCAGCACAGGAGGGCAGTCAGGGAAAGCCAAAGCCACATGGGAAAGGTCTCCTTATTGAAAAATTAGAATTGGACTTACAGGGTCACGAGACCGGCATCCACCAGCTTTTGCAGGCTCATGAGAATGCCCAGCTTGGCATGATACCAGGTGAGACCACCCTGAAAATAGACAGCGTAGGGGGGACGGATGGGGCCGTCGGCGGACAGCTCAATGCTGCTGCCCTGCACGAAAGCACCTGCCGCCATAATAACGTCGGAATCATAGCCGGGCATGGCCCACGGCTCCGGGGTCACATAGCTGTCCACCGGCGCGGCGGCCTGAATACCCCGGCAGAAGGCCACCATGGCTTCCTTACTGCCCAGCGTCACCGCCTGAATGATGTCGTGGCGGCTTTCCGTGCCGTTAGGGACGCAGGCAAAGCCCAGCTTTTCGTACACGTTGGCGGCAAAGATTGCGCCTTTCAACGCGCCGGATACCACGGTGGGAGACAGGAACAGCCCCTGATAGAAGGCGGGCATCAGTCCCAGATTGGCCCCCACTTCCTGCCCCAGTCCGGGGGCGGACAGCCGATAAGCGCACCGTTCTACACATTCCTTTGTGCCGCAGATGTAGCCGCCGATGGGAGCAAGGCCGCCGCCGGGGTTTTTGATGAGACTGCCCACGACCATATCAGCGCCCAGATCGGAAGGCTCGATCCGCTCCACAAATTCCCCGTAGCAGTTGTCTACCATGACCTTGACGCCGGGCTTGACCTCCTTGCAGAAGCGAATCAGTTCGCCGATCTGCTCCACAGAAAAGCTGGGGCGGGTGGCGTAGCCCTTGGAGCGCTGGATGGTGATGAGCTTCGTGCGCTCATTGATCTTGGAGCGGATGGCATCGTAGTCAAAGGTGCCGTCCGGCTTCAGATCGGCCTGTGCGAAGGTCACGCCGTACTCCTTCAAAGAGCATTTGCTCTCCCGGATGCCGATGACCTCTTCCAGCGTGTCGTAGGGTGCGCCCACAGGGGAGAGCAGCTCGTCTCCCGGCAACAGATTGGCGGACAGCGCCACGGTCAGGGCGTGGGTGCCGCAGGTGATCTGGGGCCGTACCAGTGCGGCTTCCGTGTGGAACACGTCGGCATAGACCCGTTCCAGATTGTCCCGGCCCTCGTCGTCATAGCCGTAGCCGGTGGTGGCGGCAAAGTGGGTGGCGTTTACCCGGTTTTTCTGCATGGCCGCAATAACCTTGGCCTGATTGTACTCTGCGGTCTGGTCGATGGCGTCAAACCGGTCCCGCAGCTCCGCGATGATCCGCTCTCCGTATTCATAGACAGCCGTGCTGACGCCCAGCTGCTCATACATGGATTCCATTTTCATGTTTGTTGTTCCTCTTTTCCCAGAATCTCGTCTGCCAGATTGTTCAGTATTTCAGGACGGGTCACTACCAGACCGCTGGCCTCATTGCCAAGGATCAGCAGGGTGTCTCCCGGAGAGATGCCGTAAAATCGACGGGCTTCCTGGGGGATCACGATCTGACCGCGGTCGCCCACCCTGGCGGTGCCAAAGACCCGGTTTTTCCCCTGATCCAAAATATGCTTGCCCTCAGGCATGGGATCGCCTCCTTCATCACATTTTTCACACTTGTATGAATATAGCAGACTGTTTCTGAAAAGGCAAGCTTTTTTATGGGGGATCCTTTAAAATTGCGGAGACTTTTGCAGAATATCCTCAGAAGCAGGGGGGATTCCGCTCTAAAAACAGAAAAACCCGGCACACAATCGTGTGCCGGGTAGAAGATGCCGCCTGACGGTCAGCTCAGACGGAGACCGCCTACAAAATATGTATTGTAGTAACCGGAAGTCATGTCGCTGATGATCACGCCGCCGCCACGGGAGGAGGAAGCGTGGATATGCTGGCCGTTGCCGATGTAAATACCGGCGTGGGAGCAGGCCTTTCCTGCGTTGCGGCTGGGATCGTTGAAGAACACCAGATCGCCGGGCTGCAATTCGGAAATGCTGCAAATTTTGGTACCCATGCCGCTGAGCCACTGGCTGGTAGCGGAGTGGGGCAGGTTATAGCCGAACTGCTTGTAGATGTACATGGTGAAGCCGGAGCAGTCGAAGCCGCCGGCGGAAGCGCCGCCGTAGACATAGCGGGTTCCCAGATGCTTCATTGCGGTCTCCACGATGGAGGAACCCTTGCTGCTGGTGGGATTGCTGGTCAGAACCAGCAGGTCGCTGCGGATGTATCCCTCCGTGCCGTACTGGCAGGTGACGTCGTACCACCCGTTTACCAGTCCGTTGACCGTGACGATGGTTCCGGCGCTGATGGTGGCAAGGCTGGCGCTGTCGGTGCTGGCACCGGCCCGGACGTGAACCGTGCCTTCAGGCACGCGGCCGTAAGAGGTGAAGAGATTATCCTGATCAATCGCAATATAATCGGAGGACACATAGCCGGTATTGCCGTTATAATCGACCTTGTACCAGCCGGGGGTGCTGGTATCCAGCAGAGCCACAGCCATGGACTTGTTCAGCGTGGTGACAATGCTGGCGGAGGTATTTGGCTCGGAACGCAGGCGCAGGGAAGTACCGGTGGTGCAGCCGGCGCCGATGGCGATCTCTCCCTCCGCAGAGGCAAAGGCGGTCAGCGCCAGGGTGGTGAGCGCGGTAAACACTGCGGCCTTTACGGCCTTTTTCATTAAAAGCTTCATCGAAACGCTTCCTTTCCTTCGTATCAGTAGGGACGGGCTTATTTACCTGCCAGCGCCCGTTCCAGCCAGATAGAGGCAAAGTCCATCGCCTCGTACAAGCTGCTCTTCTCGCCCTTCTTAACCACGCGGTCACGAGCCTTTACCTTGGGATCTGTCAACTGGAGCTGGAGGGAAACCTTCGTGGCCATATCCAGACCGTTTTCCTTCTTGCTCTCCAGAATCTGCATCATAACGATATATTTATCAGCCATCGTACCGTAGTAGATCAGATTATCGATCCGCCGCAGAGGATGGCCCTTATAAATCAGACCTTCCGTTTTTGCTTCTGCCATGGTAACACTCCTTTGGAAAAATTGTAACCAAATTGTAACATCTTTTATCCAATTTGTCAACGTTGGAATATCGGAAATCTTTTCCTGCATCTTTTTTGCCGGAAAACACAGCAGCAGGAGCGATTTCTGTGCGGAAAAAATAGAACAGCGCGGCACTGTGCCACGCTGTTTTCAGCAGAAAGAGGAGAGGGCGCTTCAGCGGCTGACGGTTTCGGAAAACACGCCGCAGTGCGGACTTAGGGCTGTTCAACCAAATCCCGGAAGTTTTCCTGAAACCGCTCCTGACTGTAAGCGTTGATATCCGCCGCAAAGCGTTCGTAGGCATTCAGGATCCGTTCGCCCTCCGGCGTCAGCACTGCGCCGCCGCCGTGGCGGCCGCCGATCGTGGAGCTGAGAAGCTTGCAGCCAAAGCCGTCCTCCGCAGTACGGATGATCTGCCAGGCTTTGGAATAAGCCATTTCCATAGAAAATGCTGCAGCGCGCAGAGAGTGATGCTCCTGTACCCGCTTCAGCAGCTCGGCCACACCGGGGCCGAAAACCCGCTCTCCGTTCTGATAGAAGCGGGGGGTCAATTTCATCTCCATGGGACACCTCCGGTTTAACAGATACCTCATTCTATCATACTTGTTCTGATTTGCAAATGGAAAAAAACGATGCTATAATCAGTCCCGCAAAATAAAAAATGCCCCCGGCCACAGCCGGGGCGGGAAGGAGACTGCAATGCTGCTGAAGAATGAGAACGCCAGCCTGAAGCTGGAATTTGTCAATTACGAATTCCCGGAAGCAGGCCGCGGAACGGATGAATATGACCAGAACTGGCTCCTGCTGCGGTGTACCTGGGTGGATGAGGAGGGCTACACCCACAAGGATTCCAACGCCTGCCTGCTGGCACAGGAGCTGGCGGGCATGAACGCGGGACTGAAGGTGCTGCTGGCGGGGATCAGGGATCGCTACGACAGCGATTTTATTGAGCCGGACTTTTCCCTGTCTGCCGAAAAAGCGGGAGACACATTCCGAATCTCCGCGTCCTTCTACCTGCCCAACACCATGGACGGGGACGATACGGCAGAGCTGGACTGCATCCTGACCGGCGCGGAACTGAAAGCGGTGATCGAAGATCTTGATAAGGCCTGCGCGCGTTTCCCGGAACGGAAGGCGTGACGGGAGAGAAGGAACTCAATTTGAATGTGCGATGATAAAACGCAGATCGAATCTCATAAAAAAGACAGCGGCAGGATAAGGCTACCACGAATAAGGCCAACATCTAAAACCACCCAGAACATTGCAGAATACTGGTTGTACACTAAAATCAGTGTACAGCCAGTATTCTGCTTATTGATGAGTCTGTTTTTCGGTAATAGACTGCAATAGAATAGTGCAAGCCAAGTTCAGCGGTGCAGAATACAATCGGAAAGTTGACGGCAAACCAATCATATTTTGCGCCGCTGTAATCAATAATAAAAAGGTTTGAATGAAATTTCTCCAAAAGAATCAGATCAAGCTTACAGGACAAGTGTCCGAACGACCTCCATCAATTCAACCGCTTCGCTGCGGGAAATATAGGCGACGATTTTGCCGTTTACAGTTTCCGGGTATTGTATACCGCCATGCCGGAAGAGAGTGATGGTGATTTCAGGGAAATCTTCGTTATCCAAATACAACGTCAGGCTGATCCCCTGCTGTCCATCCGTTTTCTTGCCAGGAGACTCCGCTGACGTCAGATTTTCCAATGCATCCTGCAAATCGTTGATCTTAACCTCTTGATTCTGATAGAGCCACTTCTGTGCTTTGCTGCTTTCATCATACACGCTGGCTGCCCGTCTGCTTTCTATTGAGTCTCCTTGGCAGTTCCCTCTGTTTCCAGACGGCGGGTGAAGCTGATGAGTTCCTCTGCCAGCTTCGGCAGGTGCCGGCGGGTATTGACGATAAAACCGGCGGCAAGAGTCACTGGCGGATCCAGAGGCCGGATGATAAGACCGATATCCGTCAGGTACTGGCGCATGATGGGATCCGATGCATTGAGGAAGCCTACAAAATTGCCCAGTTTCACCATGTTTAGCATACAGAATATCTGCTCGTGGGTGGATCGGATCCGAGGCAGAATGCCGAGCCGTTGAAATTCCTCCATGATCTGCCCTTGAATGCAGGATTTAGCATCCAACAGGATTATGTCCGTGTCGCTGAGCTGGTGAAGGTCAATTTTTTCAAAGACGGCCAGAGGATGGCTGGGCAACATTGTCGCGTAGATCTCCGCGGTAGAGGTGGGGATCAGCTTCAGCTGGGAGGTGGGATCCGGGGCGGGCAGCGCATTATAGCACAGATCCAAAGCCCCTTGCCGCAGCTTTTCAATGTGGTTGTTCATAGAACCTTCATCCAGATAGATGGTGGCATTTGGCCACTTTTGGGCAAATTTCGGAGAGTGAAGGAATATTTGCAGCTTCAGTCCCAAGGTAGGGGAGATCCCCAGATGCAGGATCTGATTCTTCGTCTCCGACAGATCCGCCATCCGGGTTTCCGCCTCCTGACAGTCCTGCAAAATTTTTCGGACGCAGAGAAGAAACTGCTCCCCTTCGTATGTAAAAATGACTTCCTTGGGAGTCCGGACGATGAGCCTGACGCCAAGATCATCTTCCAGAGACTTGATCGCCGTGGAGATGGTGGACTGGGAAACAAAGAGTTCCTCACTGGCCCGCGTGAAATTTCTGTAGCGGTAGACTGCATACAGATATTGCAGCCGTCTGAAATCCAGCATGGACGCTTCCCCCTTTGCAGTGCGTGAATCAAAAAATTGTTTTTTTATTATAATTGCTGTTTTCTGCAAAATCAAGGAATAATATGTTAAAATTGGCGAAAATATATATGTTAAGAAGATGCAAAATGTACCATTCAAATTTTTGATGATACGATTGACAGTGTGAATTTTACAAATGTGCGGGAACCTGCTAATATTTGATTATGCAAGTTGACAGTCAACACTTTTCAAAAAACCTTGTGTAAGAATCTGCGTGTATTAACATGAAGCAACATCAGAGAGGAGATTTCAAATGGCTGTTCCGATAAAGAAGTGGCTGGATAAAATTCCCGGCGGTATTATCATTGTTCCTCTGTTCCTTGGCTGTCTCATCAACACATTTTTTCCGGCGGCGCTGCAAATCGGTAGCTTTACCACCGGTATTGTCAATGGTACCAGTGCTCTGGTGGGCATCTTCTTCGTTTGCATGGGCGCTCAGCTGGATCTGAAATGCGCGCCTCAGGCTATGAAGACCGGCTTTGCCATTACCATTGCGAAGTTTGCGGTGAGCGTAGCCATCGGTCTCGCCGCTGCCCATTTTTTCAAGGACAGTATGTTCGGCCTCAGCGCTTTGGCTATTATTGCCGCAGCTTCCAACTCCAATGGCGCCCTATTCGGGGCTTTGACCAAGACCTACGGCTCCGAAGCCGATCAGGGCGCGGTGGCCATCATTTCCCTGAATGACGGTCCCTTCCTCACTATGGTAGCTATGGGAACTGCCGGGCTTGCCAGTATCCCCTATATGATGCTGGTGGCTTCCGTTATCCCTCTGCTGGTGGGCATCATTCTGGGCAATCTGGACCCCAAAATGCGGAAATGTCTCAGCGACGGCGGCGAGGTCACCATCATGGTTCTTGGTTTTGCTCTGGGCGCCAACATGAGCCTTCAGCAGGTAGCGCGGGGGGGATTGTCCGGTGTGGTGCTGGGCCTGATCACCGTGATCATCGGCGGTGTGTTCAACATCTTCTTTGACAAGCTCACCGGTGGCTCCGGCATTGCCGGTGCAGCTATCTCCAGTGTGGGCGGCAACGCTGTAGCGACGCCTGCCGCTCTGGCTGCCGTGGATAGTTCCTTGGCTGCAACGGCTGCGATTGCAACGCCCCAGGTGGCTGCCGCCGTGGTGGTAACTGCGATCCTGTGCCCCTTCATGACCAGCTGGATCAGCAAGCACACGGGAAAAGAAGTAAAGACCACCTTTTCCCAGGTAGAGGAAAAGGTAGCCGAAGAGAACGCAACCTATTGATCGACCGTTGACAGAAAGGAAGTCTGCGTACTTATGAAAATCGGCTTTTTAGGGATGGGCGTTATGGGACTGCCCATGGCAAAGAATGTTGTAAAAAAGAGCGGCTGTGAAGTTCTGGGTTACGATGTTGCCAAAAAACAGCTGGATGACTTTGCCGCCTCCGGTGGTAAACCGGTCAGCGACCCGGTTGAGATTTACAAAAACTGCGATGTCATTCTCCAAATCCTGCCCACCCATCCCATCATCCGCAACTCCGTGGAGCAGGCTATCCAATATGGCAAGCCCGGCAATATTATCGTAGACCTCAGCTCTACGGCCCCGGACATCATTCAGGAGCTTTATACCGAGACCAGAGCAGCGGGTATGTACCTGCTGGACTCTCCCGTCAGCGGTGGAAACCCTATGGCCATTGCCGGAACGCTGGCCATCATGACTGGCGGCGACAGAGAGGCCTATGAAAAGGCGAAACCAATCCTCTCCTGCATGGGAAACCCTGTCTATACCGGTGGCACTGCCAGCGGAAGCGTCACCAAGTTGGTGAACAATATGGTGGCAGGTGCCTATATGGTGGTCATTGCCGAGGCATATGCCTTTGCCGCCAAGGCAGGCATTGACCTCCAGACTACCTTTGACGCCACCCGCGGCGGCTTTGCCGGCGGCCCGGTTTATGAAAACAAGGTGCCGAAGCTGATTCACCGGGATTATGAGCCGGGGGCGCGTGTAGCGGTTCACAGAAAGGATATCGTTAACGCCAAACACTTTGCCCATCACATGGGCGTGGACACCCCCATGACCGATGTGGTGCTGATGGTGATGGACTGGATGAAGGACAACGGACACATTGATGAGGATCAGATCGCCATGGTCAAGTACTATGAGGACAAGATGGACGTCCATGTAGGCAACGCTGACAACTGACCTGACTGCAAGAAACGGCGTCAGTTTACCATATATCCCTTCTCAAAAAGGAAAAGCGGAAAGCGTTTGCTTTCCGCTTTTCCTGTAATATGGAAAAACTTAATATGTAACAGACAAAAGGCAGGTGACCAGATATGCTGACTGTGCGGAATGTTTCCAATAACCCCTTCTATAATCAGGCTTTCGAAGAATATGTATACGAGACGTTTCGGGACGACGATGTGTTCCTGCTCTGGAAAAACACCCCAGCTGTCGTGGTAGGCAGCTACCAAAATATCTGCCGGGAGGTCCATGTGGAGGCCCTGCGGCAGCGGGGAATCCCCGTGGTGCGCCGGATCAGCGGCGGCGGCACCATCTATACGGACATGGGCGGCTGGCAGTTCACGTTCATCCAGCACAAGGAGGCCGGGGAGATCGAGTTCAGCCAGTACATCGCCCCGGTCATCGACGCGCTGCGGGAGATGGGTGTCAACGCCGCCTTCAACGGCTGCAACGACCTGACCATCGACGGCAAGAAGTTCTCCGGCAACGCCCAGTACCGGCTGGGCGACTGCATTGTGCATCACGGCTCGCTGCTGTTCGACACGGATATTGAGCAGATGGTGGCGTCCACCACGGTGGACAGCTACAAGATCACCTCCAAGAGCATCAAGTCCGTCCGGGACCGCGTGACCAACATCTCCGAGCATCTTCCCGTCCCCATGGACGCGGAGACCTTCAAGGAGACCATGGTGCGCCACATCATGAACGGCAGCACCGACACCTGTACCGTCACGCCGGAGGACGACGCCCGCATCCGGGAGATCGCCGGGGAGCAGTTCCAAAGCTGGGAGCGGATCTTCGGCAGAAGCCCGAAGTTCACCATTGACTGGACAGGCCGCTTTGCCGGCGGGAAGGTGCAGTTCAAGCTGGACGTGCAGAAGGGGCTTATCCGGGACGCCGCCGTATACGGCGACTTTTTCTCCACGCTGGACGCAGATATCCTCTGCGCCGCACTGATGGGCTGCCCCTATGAGCGGGGCGCGGTGCTGGCAGCACTCCGCAGCCACGGCATTGACGGCGCGGTATACCGCATTTCCGCAGAGGAGCTGGCGTCGGTGGTGGTTGACTGACCGAATGCCCCGGAGGTCTGCCGCAGAGAGAGTTCGGCTTTCCATTGAAGGACGCGTGAAAAAGCAATCTCACTTTTACGAAACGGCGTGACTATGGTCATGCCGTTTCCTGCTTCAGCAGTTCTCTCACAGGGAAAAAGCTTGCAGGGTTACACACAGCGGGAAGAAATATAGATTTGCGAATATTATGCAAGGCCTTTGCTGTGTAACAAAACAACACAGGGCTGTAGTGATTGATGCAGGAGACTCTGACTCAATTTATTCGTGCGTCGGCAGCGGCCAGCAGAATGGCGTAAGAAGCACTGGAAGTACCACAAAACCTGAAAACAGAGGATCCCCGGCAGGTATCGTAAATACAATGACCTGCCGGGGGTTCTCAGAAATCACTTGTTACCATTGTGAGGGAAGCATATTCTGCCGCTGTCTTTTTTCAGGAAACCGCTGTCGGCGCTTCAGATGGAGCGGGGCTTTCTTCCATGGACTTGAAATTGCGTACAACCTTCCGATAGGCGAAGGAGAAGCAGATCCCATGAGCCAGAGCGGTCATGATCCAGGAAATGGGGTAGACGATGTAAACGGTTTCAATTCGATGATAGGCCGGGATCTGGAACACGGTTGCCAGCCATATCAGGCGGAACACGCAGGCACCGACCAGAGACACCAGCATGGGCGTCACATTGTAGCCGATGCCGCGCATGGAACCGACCTGTACATCCATCAGGGCGTCCAGACCGTAAAGGATCAGCAGGAACCACATCCGCAGCATACCAGCCTGCACCACATCGGGGCTGGTGGAGTAAATGCCCAGCAGCTGATGCCCGAACAGGATCGCCAGCCAGCCCAGCAGGGAGGTGCTGAGCACGCCGGCAGCCACTGCCGTGTGGCGGACTTTCAGGATGCGCTTGTAGTTGCCTGCGCCGAAATTCTGACTGGTAAAGGCGGTATTGGCCTGATAGAACGCGTTGACATTTGCGTAGACAAAGTTCTCCACACTGCTGGAAGCGGAACTGCCTGCCACCAGAACGGTGTCGTCAAAAGAGTTGATGGAGGACTGGACGGTGACGTTGGCCAGAGAGAACAGCACGCCCTGCAAACCGGCGGGGATGCCTACCTGCATGATCTGCTTGAGCTTCATGCCGTGGATCTTCAGCTTTTTCAGATCCAGCCGCAGAGGGCCGGTTTCCTTCATCAGACACCGAATGACCAGCGCGGCGGAAATGCACTGGGAGATCACGGTGGCCAGTGCCACACCGGCCACGTCCATGTGGAGCTTGATGACAAAAACCAGGTTCAGCAGCACATTGACCACACCGGCGGCCAGCAGGAAATACAGCGGACGCTGCGTATCCCCGCCGGCGCGGAGCAGGGCTGCGCCGAAGTTATAAAGCATGGTGGCGGTCATACCGGCAAAATAGATCCGCAGATAGACCGTGGCCAGCCCCAGCACATCGTCGGGGCACTGCATCCACTCCAGAATCACGCGGGCACCGCAGATACCTACCACCGTCAGAAGAATACCACTGCAAATCGACAGGAGAATGGAGGTGTGGACGGTTTTGCTGAGTTCTTCATCCTCATGCGCACCGTAATGCCGCGCGGCCAGAATGTTTGCGCCGATGGAAAGCCCCAGAAACAGGTTGGTCAGCAGGTTGATGAGGGCCGTGTTGGATCCCACCGCAGCCAGCGAGTTATCTCCGGCATACCGGCCCACCACAACGACATCCGCCGCGTTGAACAGCAGTTGCAGCATCGTGGAGAGCGTAAGAGGAACGGAGAACCGCAGTATCTTTGGAAGAATCGGGCCGTTCAGCATATCGATCTCATAACTTTTACTTGAATTCCGGGCCATGAAAACCTCCTGAAAACCATAATTTGCCAAAAAAATATCAAAAAAGTGATGAAAATTGAAAACTACATCTTCGGACAGTGCCCCTATTTTAACACTGCTCCGCAGGAAAAGCCACCACTTTTTTAAAAATACCGTACCAATTTTGCAGAACTTTACAGACTGAAAACGGCAAATATATACAGTGCAGCCCCTTTACAGGCAGGACGAGGCAAAGAAAAATTGTGATTTGTTCATAGGTTGTTCATTGAACCCTGCGGAGAATACTGCTACTATAAGGCGATGAGGGACGGTGAGGAGCTTGAAAAGGGAAGAACGGACCCGCTTCCTGCGGGATTTTCTCTGTGGTGCGCTGATCGGCGCAGGAGCCATACTGCCCGGCGTGTCCGGCGGCGTGCTGGCGGTGATCTTTGATGTGTACCGCCCGCTGATGGAGACTCTGACGCATCCGAAGCGGGGATTTCTTCAATACTGGCATATTTTTCTGCCACTGGGAATCGGCTGGGCAGCGGGCTTTCTGGGACTGGCGCGGGGCATCACGACGGCCTACCAGCTTTCTGCCACGGCTACGGTGTGGCTGTTCATCGGCTTGATTGGCGGTACGTTTCCGGCGCTGTGGCGGGAAGCCGGGAAGGAGGGGCGCGGCTTCGCTGCGTGGATCAGCTGCGCTGTCTGTGCGATGGGGGTATTTTCCATCCTGTTTTATGTGCGCCATGTTCTGCACACGACGGTCGAACCGAATTTCTGGTGGTATAATTTCTGCGGCGCTCTGTGGGGGGCCGGCATGGTGCTTCCCGGCTTGACCAGTTCCTCTGTGATGATGGCGCTGGGGCTTTATGAACCCATGATGCAGGGACTGGCGGATATGAAATTTTGGGTGCTTTCCGCCTGCCTGCCGGGGATGCTGCTGACCATGCTGCTGCTGGCGCGGGTGGTGACGTGGCTCTTCCGGCGGCATTACGCCATTGTATTTCATGGGATCATGGGGATCGTAGCGGCTTCTACACTGGTGATCCTTCCTGTGCGGTATTCCGGATGGGGAGAAGCGCTGACGTCCGCGGTGTGCGGGATCGCCGGCTTCGGACTGGCTTTCTTTCTGGAGCGGCTGGATCGGAAGCTGCCCCGGTAGGCGCGCAGCGCTGGGCTTTTTCCCTGCCTGTCCCTGCCAATCGGGGACGTTTTTCCTTATTACAATTTACAATAGATCCCCTCTGGTGCAGAAATTCTGCGCCAGAGGGGATTGCTCGTGTCAAATTTTATCAGAGTTCTTCGCAATTTGCTGTCGGGGGCGTTTCTGTGAAAAAATCATGCGGTTTGACAGAACGGTTATGCGGCGGGGATCACCAGCACCTGACCGATGTTGATCAGATAGGGCGGCTTCAGGCCGTTGGCGCTGGCGATTCTGGTAAACTTGGCGCCTGCGCCATAGAAGTGGTAGGAGATGTTCCACAGGCAGTCACCGGATACCACGGTGTAAGAGGTCTCGCCGCCATCAGCAGCGGGTTCGGCGGGCTTTACGGCAGGCGGCGTTACAGGCTTGGCAGGCTCTTCTGCGGGGGCCTCGGCCTTAACAACGGTGATGCGGCCCTGCGGCTTGGCATAGGTGTCTCCCACCACGCCCTTCAGCTCCGTCTTGATATAGTCCATCAGGACTTCGTCCATGGGAACGCCGATGTCATAATTGGCGGAAGCGGTCTTGAAGGCATAGTAGGTGTCGCCGCCGGCGGCCATGAAGTCGTTGGTAGCGATGGTGTAGACGGCCTTGGCGTCAAAGGGCTTGCCGCCTACGGACTGGATGGTGACGCGGTTGATACTCTTGGGGGCGTGGTAGGTGGAATCGGGGTACAGGCTGCCTGCGTCGTAGGTTTTGGCGGTGTCCACGGTAAAGGCGATGCCGGAGACCTGAGGGAAGCCGCCCAGTGCGTCCGGGGTGCAGTAGGTGGAGGCTTCCAGAGCTTCCAGCAGCTCTGCGCCGGTGACCTTGACGATGCTCAGGGTATTGCCGAAGGGCAGCACGGTGTTGACGTCCTTCTTGGTGATGTCGCCTGCTTTGATGGTCGCCCGAATACCGCCGCCGTTGGTCACGGCTGCATCTACGGCCTCGCCGTTTTTCTTGGCGCCCCAGACCAGCGCATCGGTGATAAGGTCGCCCAGATTGGTTTCACCGTCCCGGTTGCCGTTGGGGGCCTTGGCACCGTTCAGCTCATAAGTGGTCTTGGCGAACACGGTACCATAATCGTCGTCGATCTGCTTCTGGATGGCGGCGGCGCGGGCGGCAACCACCTTGTCGGGGGTGGTAGTCAGCTCGGCGGTGGGGAGGGACTTGACGGAAATGCTGTCCTTATCCATGATGATGCAACCGATGCTGGCCAGCTTGGTGCCGGTGGAGGTCAGCAGGGTGCTGCCTACCTTGCCGGTGCCGCCGGTGGCGGCTTTGATGGCTTCCAGATCGGAGTGGGAGTGACCGTCGATGAACACATCAATGCCCTTGACGGCGTTCAGCAGATCAATGGAGCGGTTGCCGGCGGATTCACTGTCAATGCCCAGATGCCCCAGACAGACGATGCGCTCGCAGCCCTGAGATTTCAGGACGTTGACCTGATTCTGCGCGATTTTGAACATCTCCTGACCGGCAGGGAAGGTCACACCCTTGATCTTGCCGGGGTGCGCCTTGGTGGCAGTCTCCGGGGTCTCCAGACCGAACACGCCGATCCTGGTGCCATCCGGGGCGGTGAAGATCTTGTTGTCCCCGAAAGCGGTTTTGCCGTTGTACAGGGTGTTGGCGGAGAGAATGGGGAACTTGGCCGTCCTGGAGAGCTTCACCAGATTGTCGTAGCCGTAGTCGAATTCATGGTTGCCCAGAGCGGCCGCGTCGTAGCCGGCCAGATTCATCAGTTCGACAGCGGTTTCCCCCTGCGAGGCGCTGACGGTGGGATCACCCTGAATGAAGTCGCCTGCGTCAAAGAGCAGGACGTAAGCGCCGCATTTCTGGTAGTACTGCTTCTGGGCGGCGACCTGGGCGTATCCGGCGATGCCGCCGTGGACGTCGTTGGTGTGCAGAATGACAATGCTGCCGGTGAGATCGGGATCAGAGGCAGCCGCGGCAGGCTCCTCTGCGGCGCTGGCGGTCACGGCCAGAGAACAGGCCATGGCCACTGTCAGGAACAGGGACAAGAGTTTTTTCATGCGAGATCCTCCTTTTCAATTTGGGTACGCGTACAGTAGGAACAGAGGTACAGGGTACTGCCAAATGCCGGGAATATCGCTGGGAAAGCCGGGGATTATCTGATGACGTTGAAATAGAGGTACAGCCCTCCGATAACAACGATCCAGATCAGGGTGAACAGGGGGACGCAGATACGGAAAGAGCGGTGCTGGGTCTTGTGGCGGAACAGCTCCATGCCCAGCCATGCGCCGATGCCGCCGCCCAGCGCCGCCAGAAGCAGCAGCGTCTTTTCCGGGATGCGGCGGGTTTTGGGAGCGTGCTCCTTCAGCTTTGCCAGCAGCTTATCCAGACCGTAGGCCAGCAGCGCCAGAACGTTGATGATCAGGAGCCACAGCCAGAGAAATCCCCATTTGGAGCCTAAAATCGTGAAAAGAAAGCCGTTTTTCGCCGTTGGTTCCGCAACGGTTCTGGCAAGCCGCATCACCATAAACCCACACCTGCTTTTGTAAAAATATAAAAAGGACTGACCGGTTTCCCGGTCAGTCCATTATAACAGAGCGCTCAGTTCTTGGCAAGAGCCATCAGCTCGGCAGCCGTCTTGGCGGCCAGCTTGGCATTGTTGTACACCAGCTGAATGTTGGAAGCCAGAGAGTCGCCGCCGGTGATGTCCTTGATCTTGGCCAGCAGGAAAGGCGTGGTCTCCTTGCCGTGGATGCCCAGCTTGTTGGCCTCGGCCACAGCCTCGTCGATGGCCTTGTTGATGACCTCATGATCCATGGAGTACTCCTCAGGAATGGGGTTGGTCACCAGCATACCGCCGCCCAGACCCATGTCCTGCTTGACATAGAAAGCCTTGGCCAGCTCGGCGGGGGTGTCGATGCGGTAGTCCACCTTGAAGCCGGACTTCCGGGTGTAGAAGGCGGGCAGCTCCTCGGTGCCGTAGCCGATGACGGGGACGCCGTGGGTCTCCAGATATTCCAGCGTCAGGCCCAGATCCAGAATGGACTTGGCACCGGCGCAGACCACCATAACGGGGGTGTGAGCCAGTTCCTCCAGATCGGCGGAGATGTCGAAGGTCTGCTGAGCGCCGCGATGGACACCGCCGATGCCGCCGGTGGCGAACACCTGAATCCCGGCCATGTGGGCGATGATCATGGTGGTGGTGACGGTGGTAGCGCCGTCCTTGCCCTCGGCTACCAGAACGGGCAGGTCACGGCGGCTGGCCTTGGCCACAGCGGTGCCGGTCTTGCCCAGATAGTCAATTTCGGCCTCGGACAGACCGGCCTTCAGGCGGCCGCCGATGACGGCGATGGTGGCGGGGACAGCGCCGTTTTCTCGGATAATCTTCTCCACGTTCAGGGCGGTTTCCACGTTCTGGGGATAGGGCATACCGTGGGAGATGATGGTGGACTCCAGAGCCACCACGGGGCGGCCCTCATCCAGAGCCTTCTGCACTTCGGGAGCGATGTCCAGATACTTGTTGAGCGTCATGTTGAATTCCTCCATATGATTGAATTTGAATGTTGTCTTATTTGGAAAAAGCGGCTCGCTGCCGCAGAGCATCCTCACTCATGGCGGGGTTGATGGTTTCGGCGGACTCCATGGCAATGACGGAGGCGGCAAGACCGGCCTTTACAGCGTCCGTCAGGTCGGTTCCCTGCAAATAAGCCCAGGTGATGGCGGCCATGAAGGCGTCGCCGCAGCCGGTGGTGTTCACCATGGTACCCGGCAGCGGGGGCAGCTGCACCTGATTGCCGGTGTGGTCGGCGGCGAACACGCCGTCTGCCCCCAGAGAGATGAATACCCGGTGCAGCCCGGTGGACAGCAGCACGTCTGCCGCCCTGCGGAGACTGGTGTCGTCCGTGATCTCCACGCCGGAGAGCAGCTCCGCTTCGATGCGGTTGGGCTTCAGAGTGTGGAGCTTGCCCAGCACCGGCTTCAGCTTCACCGCCTTGGCGGTGGACACCGGGTCAGCGAACAGGGGAGCGGTGCAGTGATCCACCAGATACTGGATGCTTTCGGCGGGGATGTTGGTGTCCAGCACCACCGCCTGACTGGCGTTCAGCAGTGTCTGCCGCTGGGAGAGCATCTGGGGGGTCATGTGCTTGTAAATCTCCATATCGCTGACGGCCAGAGCCATGTCGCCCTTTTCGTCGGTGATAAAGAGGTAGGTGGAGGTGCGGCCCTCCGGGATCACCGGGGACTGGGAGATATCAATGCCCAGCTCCCCGCAGCTTGCGGCGATCTTCTGGGCGTTGATGTCGTCTCCGAACACCGTCAGCATCCGAACGTCCATGCCCAGCAGGGCCATGTTGTGGGCAATGTTCCGGCCCACACCGCCCAGGCTCATCCGCACCACGCCAGGGTTGGAGTCCTGCATCACCAGCACCTCGCCGGGCCAGCCGCCGATGTCCATGTTCACGCCGCCCACCACGGTGACATAGGGGGCCGTGTGGACAATGTAGCCCTTGCCGGTGATATAGCCCTTTTTCATCAGGTTGGAGATGTGTACCGCCACAGAGGAACGGGTGATCCCGGCCTTGTCCGCCAGCTCCTGCTGGGAGATAAGCGGATTTTCCTCAATCCAGTTTAAAAGCTGCCGCTCCCGCTGGGTCATACGGATCCCTCCTGAGTAAGCAAAAATTTAGATATCTAATCTATTGCTTATTTTACAGAACCGGCGCGAAATGTCAAGCCCTATTTTTCAAAATTTCGGCAGAAGTTGAAAAAGCAGGGAACAAACTTCCGTCTCACAGCGACAAAAGAATAAAGGAGGCGGTTTGATGAAACGATTTTTTGCAGCGATCCTGTGCCTGTGCCTGCTGGCGGGGTGCGGACGGACAGACAGCACCGGCAATACCTGCCGGGCAGAAGAAGCGCCCGGTAGTGGGGACATGTCCGGGAAAACGGAAACGCCCGGTGAATCTGCGGAACCGGCGGGGGAGATGTTCCGAATTGTCCGGGAAGAAAAAGACGGACTCCTGCTGGCCAGAGTGGGTGGCGGCCCGGCGGATGTGTATACCCTGTCCCTGCCGGATACCGGGGTCACGCTGGACGGCGAAGCCTTTGATCGGAACGAACCGGGGGCTTATCAGGCTTTGCCGGGCAGTACCCTGACAGGCGCACTGGCAGAAATCACCTATGGCACCGTACTGGAAACCTACCCCGGCCAGTTGGGCGGGGTGACGGCGGTGAACATTCGGTCTGACGGCTTCGACGACCGCTGCGCCCTGTACCTCCGGGTGCTGGATGATCTGTGGAATGTGGACGGCGGACTGAACGGCGGCGTCACCTCGGTTTCCGTGGATCTCTCCCAGACAAGCCTTTCTGAAAGTGAGCAGGCGGCGGTGGCTTGGGCTTTTGCCGGAGAACACGGCATTTCCCAGGTCCTGTCTCTGAATTATGAGCAGCTGGCGGCGGAGGGGTATCTCACCGGCACGGAACCGGACAGCGACGGGATGCCCTGCTGGGAGGAGGGCTGCCTGTTCACCATTGCGGAGCAGGAGAGCGAAAACCATGCGCAGAACGGTGCAGGGGACACCGTGACCTTTGACGCCCAGAAGTGGCGCTCTGCCTTGGGGGCTTACTTCTTCTGTGACTGTACTGCTTCGCAGGATATAGACGGCCGCTGGGGGGACTATACCGTGGGCAGTCAGGCAATTTCCTGAATAGCGCTGCGTCTGCCGCGCAGAAGCGGACAATGAAAAGAAGCCCGGCGGAGATGATTTCATCTCCGCCGGGCTTTCTTCGCGGCACGACCGGGCGGGAAATCATGAACGCCCTGTAAAATCTGTTGAAATCCCGGAGAGGGGCTACCATTTTTGTGGAAGATGTGGTATTGTATTCTTGTATTGATATGTACTTGGGAAGGAGGCGGAAGCGTGCAGAGAGCAAAAAAATGGGCGGCGCTGCTGCTGATGATGAGTCTGAGTCTGGTTCTGGCAGGCTGCGCCATGCCGAAGCTGACGCTGGACCCGGAGGAACTGTATGCGCTGCCGGAGCTTCCCGCCCGCTATACCACGCTGAATCAGCAGCTGAACGCCATTCAGGAAAGCAGCGCGGAGTACGCGGCGCCGGTGTCCGGCAGCAATATCCAGCCGGTGCAGATGGTGGATCTGGACGGAGACGGCAGGGAGGAAGCGCTGGCCTTTTTCCGGCAGTCCGATGGGGAAAAGCCCCTGAAAATTTATGTATTTACCGACAATGGCAACAGCTATACCCAGACGGCGGTCATCGAGGGCAGCGGCCTTGCGGTCTACAGCATTGCCTACAGCGACATGAACGGCGACGGCCGCATGGAACTCATCGTAGGCTGGCGGGTCAGCATGGATCTGCAGGCGCTGACGGTCTATGCGTTGGAGCCGGGCGGCGCACGGGAGCTGGCGCGGAGCAACTATGTCAAGTATGCCGTGGCGGATCTCAACGGCGACGGGATGCAGGAGCTGACGGTGTTCCGGGCCAATCAGGACGGCGTAGGCGCGGCGGACTGCTACCTTTGGAAAAACGGCGCGCTGACCCTCAGCTCCACGATCCGGGTGTCTATGACCATGGCGGAATTGAGCCAGCAGGGCAAGGTGACGGTGGGGACGCTGCGTTCCGGGGAACCGGCACTGTTTGTCACTGGGGTGGCGGAAGGGATGCGGGCAATGACGGATGTTCTGCTGCTTCGGGGCGGGGAACTGAACAATGCCGTGCTGTCCCCTACCACCGGCGTGTCTGGGGAAAGCTCCCGGTTCCGGGCGCTGTATCCCGCGGATATCAACGGGGACGGCGTGACCGAGGTACCCCGCACGGCAGCCCTGTACGGCGAGGAACTGGAGGGGGACACTGCACAGCGGGTGGACTGGATCAGCTTTGACGCCGCAGGCGCTGCGATCCGGGTGCTTTCCACCTACCATGCCATTGAGGACGGCTGGTACCTTCAGCTGCCGGACGGCTGGGCAGACACGATTTACGTTGGCCGCTCCGCGTCTGCGGACGAAGCAAGCGTTACTTTTTACATGGGGGACAGCAGAGATCAGTCCTATACCCCTGTTCTGCGGATCACGACCCTCAGCGGCTCCAACCGGGAGCGGCTGGCGGTGCGGACGGGCCGGTTTATTCTGGGCCGGAATGACGGCGTGATCTATGCAGGCGAACTTCTGAAGGGCAACGAGGGCTGGGCAGACGGCGTGACCGAGGATGAAGTGCGGAACGCATTCAGCCTGATTGCCCCGGAGTGGTCGGCCGGCGATAACTGATAAGTGGAGGAATTTCCGTGAAAAAAATTCTGGTTTTGGAGGATGAAGCCAGCATCCGGGGCTTCATCGTTATCAATCTCCGCCGGGCGGGCTATGACGTCATCGAGGCGGAAACCGGCGAGGAGGCTTTGGAGCGGCTCCGGGCCAATCCGGATACCAAGGTGGCGCTGCTGGATATCATGCTGCCGGGGATCGACGGGTTTGAGGTCTGCCGCCGCATCCGGGCTACCAATACAAAAATCGGCATTATCATGCTGACGGCACGCTCTCAGGAAATGGACAAGGTGACGGGGCTGATGACCGGCGCAGACGACTATGTGACCAAGCCTTTCTCACCAGCGGAGCTGACCGCGCGGGTGGACGCCCTGTTCCGCCGGGCGGGCGGCGAGGAAACGGCACAGACGGGAGAAATCAGCCAGCCGCCGTTCCTGCTGAATACCCGGAATCGGACGCTGGAAAAGAACGGCCAGCGGGTGAAGCTGACGCAGGTGGAGTATGCCATCATGCGGGTGTTCATGGAGAACCCCGGCAAGGCGCTGTCCCGTGAGGAAATTTTGGATCGGGTCTGGGGCCGGGACTATTTCGGCGAGCTGAAGATCGTGGATGTGAACATCCGCCGCCTGCGGCTGAAAATCGAGGACAATGTGCAGAACCCCACTTATATTACAACCGTCTGGGGCTACGGGTACAAGTGGGGGGCGTAAGCGAATAGCCTGCCGGCACATTGTCCGAGAATCCGCGCCGTGGGGCGCGTACAAGCGTTTTGGTGCGCCAAAACCTTGGCGCAAGGCGGGATTCATTTCCGCCGCGCAAGTGAAATAGAAAGGGCTCCCATTTTGCGGAAGCAAAATGGGAAATCAATGTGCAGAACCCCACTTATATTACAACCGTCTGGGGCTATGGGTACAAGTGGGGCGCGTAAGGAAAATTACGATCCCTTATGAATGGAGGGGCTTCATGCCTGAACGGAATCAAAAACGAAAAGCCATGCGGGTACGCAGTCTCCGCCAGCGGTGGATTCTGAACTCTGCGCTGCCTGTATTCATGCTGCTGGCATTGGCCGTAGGCGGGATGTCCATCGGCATCTCCAACTACTATTATAAGGGAATGCTGGACGGGTTGGAGCGGCAGGCGCGAGCGCAGGCCGGCGCATTTATCGACTATTTTATGGATCAGGGATTTGCCAATTATTTGCAGCGGGCCAATCAGGCAATCTCTGATTATACGGATAAGGAGCGGGTGGAGCTGCAATTCCTGTCCAGCACCGGCGGTATTCAGGCGTCCTCCACATCCAATCTGACCGTAGGCACCCATCCGGGGACAGAGGATATCAGCCGGGCAGTGGAAACCAATAAGATCAGCTATTATCGGGGCGCTGATCCCAAAACCGGCGAGCAGATCCTGGCGGTGTCCCATCCCCTGACGGTCAACGGCAAGGTGGTGGGGGTCATGCGGTTTGTCACCTCCATGCGTCAGGTGACGGTGCAGGTGCGGATGACGGTACTGGCGGTGGTGCTGGTGGCGGTGTTGTGCCTGCTGCTGGTGGTCAGCTCCAATCTGATCTTCATCAACAACGTGGTGGAGCCGGTGGCGGTGGTGTCGGACGCTGCCAAGCGGATCTCGCAGGGGAGCTACGGCTTCACGCTGGAAAACAAATATACCGGGGAACTGGGCGAACTGATCGACAACATCAACGATATGTCTATGAAGATCAGCCAGAATGAGAAAATGAAAACGGAATTCATCTCCTCCGTGTCCCATGAACTGCGGACGCCCCTGACTGCCATCAGCGGCTGGGGGGAGACCCTGCTGGCTGACCCGGACCGGGATCAGATCCAGCTGCACCGGGGGCTGCGGATCATTCTCAACGAATCCCGGCGGCTGTCCGGCATGGTGGAGGAGCTGCTGGAGTTTTCCAAGATGGAGGACGGCCGCTTCACCTTGCAGCTGGAGGACGTGGATCTTCAGGCGGAATTCGAGGACTCGGTTTTTACCTACCGGGAGCTGTTCCGGCAGGAGGGCATTGAGCTGCATTATGAACCGGGGGTGGAGGTCCTACCCGCCATCAGCGGCGACCCGGAGCGGCTGAAGCAGGTGTTCTGCAACGTACTGGACAATGCCGCCAAGCACGGCGGCGCCGGAAAGCGCATTGACGCTTCCATGACGCGGGAGGGATCTGCACAGGTGATCCGGGTTCGGGACTACGGCCCTGGCATCCCGGAGGCGGAGCTGCCCTATGTGAAGCAGAAGTTTTACAAAGGATCCTCCAAGGCCCGCGGCAGCGGCATCGGCCTTGCGGTGTGCGATGAGATCGTCCGGCTCCACGGCGGCGTCTTTGAGATCGCCAATGCCGAAGGCGGCGGCGCGGTGGTCACGATCCGACTGCCGGAAAAGGGATAGAACAAATGTTTGCTTTTTGCAAAGCACTGTGATATACTCAGATTCAGAAAGGAACCAATCTATGGCAGAGCATTCCAACGGCGCGTTCCGCACCAGCATCGGCGGGCAGGCGCTTATTGAGGGCATTTTGATGCGGGGGCCTGAAAAGCAGGCCATCGTCGTCCGGGACAAGGACGGTCAGATGGTGGAAAAGGTGGAGGAGCTGAAGCTCATCAAGGACCGCTACCCCATTCTGGGAGTTCCCCTGATCCGGGGAACCGTCAATTTTCTGTCGGCCATGGTCAGCGGCGTAAAGGCGCTGATGTATTCGGCGGACTTTTACCCGGACGAGGAGGTGAGCCAGCCCTCCAAATTTGAAGAGTGGCTGGAAAAGCACCTCAGCAGTGAAAAGCTGGAAAAGGCCATTGTAGCCTTTGCGGTGCTGCTGGGGGTGGGAATGTCCATTTTTCTGTTTCTGGTGCTGCCGACGCTGCTGACTGGCGGAATCCTCCATTTCTTCCCCGGCTTCCCCCTGTGGGGGCGGAATGTGGTGGAGGGGCTGCTGAAAATCGTGATGTTTATGGCCTATCTGATCCTCTGCTCCAAACAGAAGGATATCTACCGGGTGTTCCAGTACCATGGCGCGGAGCATAAAACCATCTTCTGCTACGAGGCGGGACTGCCTCTGACGGTGGAAAATGTCCGCATCCAGCCCCGGCACCATCCCCGGTGCGGGACGAGCTTCCTGTTTGTGGTGATTTTCGTGTCCATTCTGGTGTCCAGCGTGGTGTTCGGTATCTGGCCCATCACCAATGCCGGTCTGCGGACGCTGGTGCATTTGTGCCTGCTGCCGCTGGTGGTTGGCATTACCTATGAGTTCAACCGCTGGGTGGGCCGCCATGCACAGGACAGCAGGCTGGCGCAGATCCTGACGGCACCCGGTATGTGGATGCAGAATTTCACCACCAATGAGCCGGACGATTCCATGATCGAGTGCGCCATCCGGTCTCTGGAACTGGTGCTGCCCAGCGAAAAGGGCAAGGACGCATGGTGAGTCTGATCAAATAACTTTTTCCGCAAACCAGCGAAGCGTTTGCGGAAGAAAGAGGAGGAGCAAGGAAGCGGACGAAGTTTTCACCGCAGGTGGAAACGGAGTTAAGCGGACTTTGCGACGACGTATGGCTATCACATATAATGACTTGTTTTTGGATATCCGCCGGGAACTGAAACGGGGCGGTATCATTGACACCACGCTGGAAGCGCGGGAACTGACCTGCTTCGGCGTGAATAAGACAAAAGAAGAACTGACCCGCGATGGGCGGCTGTATGCTCCTCCAGAGCTGGAACGACGGGTGCGGGAGCTGACAGCCCGGCATCTGGCGGGAGAGCCGGTGGCCTATCTCATCGGCGAATGGGAATTTTACGGCCTGCCGTTGGACATTTCCAAAGATGTGCTGATCCCCCGGCCGGATACGGAGGTGCTGGTGGATCAGGCTCTGCCCTACATCCGGTCCCTTGGAGACTGCCGGGTGCTGGATCTGTGCGCCGGCAGCGGCTGCATCGGTCTGGCCGCGGCGTCACAGTGTCCCGGTGTCCATGCGGTGCTGGGTGAATTTTCCGATGCGGCGCTGAAGATCTGCCGGCAGAATATCCGCCGGAACGGCCTGACCGGCCGGGTCATTCCCATGACGGTGAACGCACTGGAACGGCCGGACCGGGCGTTGGGAGAGTTTCACTGCATCCTCAGCAACCCGCCCTACATCCCCCGCGATGATATTCCGGGACTGGATCATTCGGTTCGTGATTACGAACCCCATCTGGCGCTGGACGGCGGCGAGGACGGGCTGGATTTCTATCGGAGCATCAGCGAAAAGTGGAAAGCGGCGCTGGCCCCCGGCGGTCGGCTGTATTTCGAGGTGGGCATCGGGCAGGCGGACGCCGTGCTGCGGATTATGCGGGCGCAGGGCTTTGGCGACATTCAGGTGGTAAAGGATCACAACGAGATCCCCCGCGTGGTGTTCGGAACCCTCTGCACAGAGGTTTATAAAGAGTAAGAACGCCCGGATCGGGCATACAGATAGAAAATCAGAATTGGGAGGAAGAGCATATGGCAAAAGAGAAAGCGCCCCTGCCGGCGGCGGCTCCGGCGGAGGATAAAAAGCGGGCCATCGAGGCGGCCATGGGCCAGATCGAGAAAATGTACGGCAAGGGCTCCATTATGCGCCTTGGCGATCAGAATAATTTGCAGGTGGATGTGATCCCCACAGGTTCCCTGTCGCTGGATGTGGCGCTGGGCGTGGGCGGTCTGCCCCGTGGGCGGATCGTGGAGATCTATGGGCCGGAATCCTCCGGCAAGACCACGCTGGCGCTCCATGTGGCGGCGGAAGCCCAGAAAAAGGGCGGCGAGGTGGCCTTTGTGGACGCCGAGCACGCGCTGGATCCCACATACGCGCGAGCGCTGGGCGTCAATATCGATGAAATGCTGATCTCCCAGCCGGATACCGGCGAGCAGGCGCTGGAAATCACCGAGGCGCTGGTTCGTTCCGGCGCTATCGACGTCATTGTAGTAGACTCCGTTGCGGCGCTGGTTCCCCGTGCCGAGATCGAGGGCGAAATGGGCGACAGCTATGTGGGCCTTCACGCCCGGCTGATGAGTCAGGCGCTGCGAAAGCTCACCGGCGCGGTGGGCAAGACCAACACCATCGTCATTTTCATCAACCAGCTTCGTGAGAAGGTGGGCGTTATGTACGGCAATCCGGAAGTCACCACCGGCGGCCGCGCACTGAAGTTCTACGCCTCCGTCCGTATCGACGTCCGCCGTATTGAGGCGCTGAAAAACGGCGGCGAGGTGGTGGGCAACCGCACCCGCGCCAAGGTGGTCAAGAATAAGGTTGCGCCTCCGTTCCGGGAGGCGGAATTCGACATCATGTACGGCGAGGGCATTGCCCACACCGGCGAACTGGTGGATCTGGGTGTCCGGCTGGGGATCATCACCAAGGCCGGTTCGTGGTTCTCCATGGGGGAGACCCGCATCGGGCAGGGCCGGGACGCGGCCAAGAAGTATCTGGAGGAGAATACCGATATTGCTGCCGATGTGGAAGCCCAAATCCGGGCCAACTTCGATAAGCTGATGGGCAACCAGTCCCGGATCGCTGCCGCCAAGGCCGCCGGCAAGGCGGTGAACGTCTCCGCCGACGATTTCGACGATGAGGATTGACCGCATTGAAGCCTCCAAGCATAAGCGGGGGCGGGTGCTGGTATTTCTGGCAGACGGCAGTCTGCTGAAGGTGACGGAGCAGGAACTGCTGACCTTTGGCCTGCGCTCCGGCGATGAATTGGACGAGGAAACCCTGACGCGGCTGAAGGAGTCCGCCGGAGTATCCAACATCAAGACCACGGCGGCGGACCTCGTTGGCCGTCGGGCCATGAGCCGCCGGGATCTGGAGAAGAAATTGCAGGAAAAGGGAGCCTCAGAGACTGAGGCCCGCTATGCCGGAGAGTGGTTGGAGGCCATCGGCGCACTGGATGATGGGGCCTATGCCGCCGCACTGGTGCGGCATTGCGGAGATATGGGGTACGGTCCCCGGCGGGCCAGAGAAAAGCTGCGGGAAAAGGGCGTGCCCCAGGAGCTTTGGGACGAAGCGCTGGACGAGCTGCCCCCGGACGGGGAGCAGATCGACCGCTTTTTACAAAGCAAGCTCCACGGCCGGTCCCCGGAGGATAAGGAGAAGAAGCGGCTGACAGACGCCCTTCTGCGCCGGGGCTTTTCCTGGGGCGAGGTGAAGTCCGCCTGGGGCCGCTATGGTTCTGAGATCTGGGAGGAGTGACCCTGTGAGAAAAGAGCCGCACAACGCAAGACGGAATCTGGTCATTCAACTGGCGCTGGATGTGCTGTTTGTTGCGGAAACCTGCTGGATATGGAACTGGGGACCGTCTGCACGCCCGCCTGTGCGGCCATGGCTGTCCGGAATTTTGACGCTCTGGTGCTGTGGAGATACACTGCGGCGTGTGTTGCACTTCCGGGAACTGACAGGGCATTGGCCGGATCTGCGAAAGCGGGATCTGGGCGCAAATGATTAAGAAACAAAGAGGAGAAGAAACCTTGAGCTATAATGTATCATTCATTTCCCTTGGCTGCGCCAAGAATCAGGTGAACTGCGAGCAGATGATGGCTCTGTGCGCCGAGGCGGGCTACTCCATTCAGGCGGAGCCCGCGGGCTGCGACGTGGTGGTGGTGAACACCTGCGGCTTTCTGGCGTCCGCCTGCGAGGAGGCCATCGAGAACATTTTAGAGATGGCGGAGCTGAAAAAGGCGGGGCAGGTGAAAAAGATCTTAGTCACCGGCTGCATGACCCAGCGCTACAAGGGGGACATCTTCAACGAACTGCCTGAGGTGGATGGCCTGCTGGGTACCGGCAGCTACGGCGACATTGCCACGGCCATTGCCGAGGTGATGGAAAAGGGCGAAAAGCCCTGCCATCTGGGGAATATCCACACCGCCAACCAAAGCGGTGAGCGCATTTTGTCCACGCCCCCGTGGTACGCCTATCTGCGGATCGCCGAGGGCTGCGACAACCACTGTGCCTACTGCGTGATCCCCTCCCTCCGTGGCAAGTACCGCAGCCGTCCCATGAACGAGCTGCTGGACGAGGCGGCGGAGCTGGCCTCCGCCGGGGTGAAAGAACTGATCGTCATCGCGCAGGACATCACCCGGTACGGCACGGACCTCAACGGTGAGCATCAGCTGGCGAAGCTGCTGAAAGAGCTTTGCAAGCTGGACTTCCATTGGATCCGGCTCCATTACCTCTATCCCACGGACACCACTGACGAGCTGATCGACGTGATTGCCAGCGAGCCGAAGATCGTGAAGTATCTGGATATTCCCATCCAGCACTGCAACGATACCATTTTAAAGGCCATGAACCGCCGGGACACCAAGGCAGACCTGCTGGCCCTGCTGAAAAAGCTGCGGGAGAAGATTCCCGGACTGGTGCTTCGCACCAGCCTGATTACCGGCCTGCCCTATGAGGACGATGCGGCCTTTGAGGAGCTGTGCGATTTTCTGCGGGAAGTGAAGATCGAGCGGGCGGGCGTGTTCCCCTTCTCCCCGGAGGACGGCACGAAGGCGGCCCTCATGGAGCACGTGGACACGGAGGAGGCCCAGCGCCGCGCGGAGCTGGCGGTGGATGTCCAGTCCGACATCATTGACGCGTATAATGAGTCCATTCTCGGCGAGGAGCGGGAGGTTCTCTGCGAGGGCTATGACCCTCAGGCCCAGATGTTCTACGGCCGCAGCTATGCGGAGTCCCCCGACATCGACGGACGGATCTGGTTCACCGCTGACAGCGAGATCGCTCCCGGCAGCTTTGTGAATGTCCGCCTCACCGGTACCATGGACGGTGAGACCACCGGCGAGCTTGTGTGAAGGCGATTGTTTTTCCTTGAAAACCCTGCGAAAGGACGTATATTATGAATTTACCCAATAAACTGACCATGCTGCGGATTTTGCTGATCCCGGTGTTTATGGTGGTGCTGTACTGGGACTTCCCCGGCGCTACCTGGGTGGCGGTGGCCATTTTCATCGTCGCCAGCCTTACCGATCTGCTGGACGGGAAAATTGCCAGAAAGTACAACTTAGTCACGGATTTCGGCAAGTTTGCCGATCCTCTGGCGGATAAAATGCTGGTGACGGCGGCACTGCTCTGGTTCGTGGAGATCGGCCAGATGCCTGCCTGGGCGCTGCTGATCGTCCTTGTCCGGGAATTTGCCGTCAGCGGCCTGCGGATGATCGCCAGTGATAAGGGGCGGGTTATCGCCGCCGGTTGGTCCGGCAAGGTGAAGACGGCCAGCACCATGGTGTGCATTGTGCTCATGTTCCTGCCGATCCCCGGCTGGCTGAACGCCGTGTGCGTGGCCGTGATCGCGGTAACAACCCTGTATTCCGGTGTGGAATACTTTGTGCTGAACCGGGACATCATTGCCACTGCCTGACCGTATGATATGATAAGAAAAAGCAGCCTGTTTTCATTGAAAACAGGCTGCTTTTTCGATCCGGCAGGGCTTTTACTTTTCCAGCGCGGCAGCGTACAGTTCGTTTTTGGATAAACCAGTATGCTCCGCCACCTCTTTGGCAGCGTCCTTCAGGCGGATACCCTGCGCTTTCAAGGCCAACACCTGCGCCACGCCGTCCTCCAGCGTGACCGCCGCGCCGGTTTTCGGGGCGGCGCCTGCAACGACCAAAACGTATTCCCCCTTGGGGGTGTTTTCCTGATAATAGGCCGCGGCTTCCGCCAGTGTGCAGCGAATGACCTCCTCATGGAGCTTGGTCATTTCCCGGCACAGGGAGATCCGCCGCTCCGGGCCGAAAGCAGCCGTCAGATCGTCCAGCGTGGTGCGGAGCTTATGAGGTGCTTCGTGAAAGATCATGGTGCGCGTTTCTTCTTTCAGAGAATCCAGATGCTCCCGGCGGCTTTTCCGATTGACCGTGAGGAAACCCTCAAAGGTGAACCGCCCGGTGGGCAGACCGCTGACAGCCAAAGCGTTGACGGCGGCGCAGCAGCCGGGAATGGCCCGGACTTCCACGCCGTTTTCCGCACACAGCCGCACCAGATCCTCACCGGGATCGGAGATGGCAGGGGTGCCGGCGTCCGTTACCAGAGCGCAGGATTCTCCCCCCAGCAGCCGGCTCAGGACAGCCTGCCCGGCGGTGACGTGGTTGTGTTCGTGGTAGCTTACCAGCGGCTTTTTGATGCCGAAATGGTTCAGCAGCTTTACGGACACGCGGGTGTCCTCCGCGGCAATAAAATCCGCGTTTTCCAAGGTCTCTGCCGCCCGCGGCGTAAAATCTCCCAGATTGCCGATGGGGGTAGCGACCAAATATAAAATGCCTGCCATGCTCAGACCTCCTGATTGCGAAAGTAAATGGCGTTCAGCTCCGCTGAGGGAGCGCCGCCGTCTGTTTGAAGAAGAAGCGGCGGTTTTGTGACCAGTCCCGGTCTGCCGCCCCGGCATCCCTCTATTAAAAAGAGGGAGGGCGCGGTTTCTGCCCGGTTCTGGACGAAGCGGAGCTGCTTCGGCTCCATTCCGGCATCCCGCAGGGCGCAGATCACGTCTGCCAGCCGTTCCGGCTTGTGAACCAGACAGAATTTTCCGCCCCAGCGCAGCAGATAGGCGGCTGCGGCGCAGATATCCGTCAGGGATGCCTCTGTTTCCGACCGGGCAATTTGCCGGGAAGGATCGGCGGCTGTTTTGCCGCTGCCGGGGGGATAATAGGGGGGATTGCAGACCGCCAGATCAAAGCGGCCGGTGGGGAAGCCATGCCGGATCTGCCGCAGGTCGGCGCACTGGAACATGAGCCGGTCGGTCAGGCCGTTTTCGACGGCGGCCTTCTCCGCCAACGCGATTGCACGGGGCTGAATATCGACGCCGGTAACGTGCAGATCTGGCTGCCTTTGCAGGAGCAGCAGTCCCAAAAGGCCGGTGCCGCAGCCCAGATCGCAGACCCGCAGACCGGCGGTAAGCCGGGGCAGGGAGGAGAGCAGGAAGGAATCCGTACCGGGGCGGAACAGCCCGTCCTCCCAGACGAACCGCAGTCCGCCGGGTTTGAGCGCCTCCCAATGTTCCATGCTGCACCTCCCGCCATTTTTACCTATTATATATGCGATCGGCCGCCGCCGCAAGTGCCGAAGCGGACGAATGAAAAAAAGGCGACAAAAAACCGTCTCAGGATGGGGCCTGAGACGGTTCTATGTATCCCTGTGAGAATTATTCTTCGGGGACGATGGCGCCGTTGGGGCAGGTGTCGCTGCAAGAACCGCAGTCCAGGCAAGCGGCAGAATCGATCACGTACTGATCGTCACCCTGGCTGATAGCACCGGCGGGGCAAACGTCAGCGCAGGAACCGCAGCTGACGCAAGCAGAAGTAATCTTATAAGCCATGAGAATACACCTCCATTTGAATGTGCCTTCATTGTATCATACAATTCAGAAAATGCAAGGGCGAATTGTTAAATTCTTACCAAAGAAAAGAAAACTGTGAAAATGTCACAAAAATGAGGGAAAATCTGGAAAAGACAAGACTTTTCGACAGTTAGAGTAATTAAACTATCAAGTCGCTTATTCTGGAAAGCGCCGTTCACAAACTGTTTACAGATTTGGTCAAAGAAAGTCAAAAATACCTATTGACAATTTGCAGGTTCGTGCTATACTACAATCAAACGAAAGGTTAAAGATAGTCAAAGTCAAAAAGAAAAATGACAAATAGAAAGGAGATGTCCCCATGGGGATTACAGATCTGATCGCAAGCTTCTTGCAGGACAGCCTGGAGACGGCGGAGGACGGTGTGCTGGAGGTTCAGCGCAGCGACCTTGCCCAGCGGTTCAATTGCGTGCCAAGCCAGATCAACTATGTGATGTCCACCCGGTTTTCGCCGGAGCGGGGTTACATCGTGGAGAGCCGCCGGGGCGGCAACGGTTACATTCGCATCACCCGTGTGCGGGTGGATCGCCAGACGCTGATGATGCACGTCATCAACAGTCTGGGAGACAGCGTGGATCTGGCGTCGGCCAGAGCCATCCTCAGCAATCTGGTGCAGTCCGGCGCGCTGGAACACAGCGTGGGGCAGATGATCCTCACCGCTGTAGGCGACAAGGCGCTGGGACAGGTGCCGCGAGAGAAGCGGGACGCCGTAAGGGCGGATATTCTGAAACAGGTTCTGATCCTACAGGTATAAAATTATAAAAAGGGGATGGAATTCCCCCTTTAGATTCCCCCACCAGTGAATCGTTCACTGGTGAATGCCGCCCAGGGCAGAGCGGTTAAGAAATTTTTGCCGCGCACATATCGCGGCAAAAAATGCATAGAAATATGTCAATCAAAAAATTTATATACAGTTTATTGGAGGAATTGATTATGAAATGCGAAAATTGCGGCAAGAATGAAGTCAGCTTTGTATATCGCAGCAGTATCAACGGAAAGACGGAAGAGCATCATCTCTGTCAGGCGTGCGCGGAGAAGCTGGGTTACACCCAGAAGCTCTTCGCAAGAAGACCTTCCATGGTGGACAGCTTCTTCGGAAACGATGATTTCTTCGGTGATTTCTTCAGTCCCATGCCGTCCCTGCTGGGCCGGATGAATCGGATGCTGGAAAACCCCTTCGACGATTTCTTTGACGCCATGCCTGCCCTCAGCGCAGCGCCGGTGCAGGCGGAAGCCAGAGAGGAGAAGAAGGACGATCTCATGAGTCATGAGGAACAGAGCCGGTTCTCCTATCTGCGCCAGCTGAACGCGCTGAAGCTGGAGCAGAAGAAGGCCGTCCATGAGGAGAACTTCGAGCGGGCCGCGCAGCTGCGGGACGAGATCCACAAGCTGGAGGAGGCTCACAAGGAAGCCAGAGAGTCCAGAAAGGACAGCCGGGAAAGCGCGTAACGCGCAGCCCCAACTACAGACACCCCAGAATAAAAGAGGTATTGAATGATGAATGAAAATAAATTTACTCCCACTGCGGAGGAAGCCCTGCGGCTTGCACAAGAGGCCGCAGGCGAATTGGGCCACGGCTATGTGGGAACCGAACACCTGCTGCTGGGCCTGATGCGGGAAGATGAGGGCCTTGCCCACACCGTGTTGACGGAAGCGGGGCTGACAGACGACCTGCTGACAGAAATGGTTCGTAAGAGCGTCGGCTCCGGGCTGCCCGGCAGCAATCCGGCGCAGGGTTTGACCCCCAGAGCCAAGCGCGTGGTGGAGATCGCCATGGAGGATTCCATCCGGGGCGGCTACGCCTATATCGGCACGGAACACCTGCTGGCCGGAATTCTCCGGGAGGGCAACAACATGGCCGTCCGCATCCTGCGGTCTGCCGGTGTGGACGCCCGCCAGCTCTACACCGCTTTGATGAAAAAGCTCAGCGCAGCGCCGCGGGCGCAGGCTGCGGATCACGGCCACGCTCCCGCCGGGTCCCCGAAGGAGGACGGCAAGAGCGGCAAGACGCTGGCAGAGTTTACCCGTGATCTGACGGCCGACGCCCGTACCGGCAAGCTGGATCCCGTTATCGGCCGGGACGATGAGATCCAGCGGGTCATTCAGATCCTGTCCCGCCGCACCAAGAACAACCCCTGCCTCATCGGCGAACCCGGTGTGGGCAAGACGGCCATTGCCGAGGGGCTGGCTCGGAAGATCGCCATGGGCGATGTGCCGGAGAACCTGCTGGACAAGAATCTCCTGTCTCTGGATCTTTCCGGTATGGTGGCCGGCACCAAGTACCGGGGCGAATTTGAGGAGCGCATCAAGAAGGTGATGCAGGAGGTCCAGAAGGACGGCAACATCATCCTCTTCATTGATGAGATCCACACCATTGTCGGCGCAGGCTCCGCTGAGGGCGCCGTGGACGCCGCCAATATCATCAAGCCTGCATTGGGCCGGGGCGAGATCCAGATCATCGGCGCCACCACGCTGAACGAATACCGCAAGTATATCGAAAAGGACGCCGCGCTGGAGCGCCGGTTCCAGCCGGTAACGGTAGGGGAGCCGACACAGGAAGCGTCTTTGGAGATCCTGAAGGGACTACGCGAAAAGTATGAGCAGCACCACAAGCTGCATATCACCGATGAAGCGCTGCAAGCCGCTGTGGAGCTGTCTGCCCGGTATATCAACGACCGCTTTCTGCCCGACAAGGCTATCGACCTGATGGACGAGGCTGCCAGCCGGGTGCGGATGGAGCAGGAGGAGCCTTCCGAGGAGCTGAAGAGCCTGGAGGAGAAGATCAACGCCCTTGCCAAAGACAAGGACGCCGCCATTGCCGCTCAGGACTTTGAAAAAGCCGCACAGCTGCGGGATATTGAAAAGGACTATAAGGAGCAGGTAGAGATCGAGCGGGATAAGCGCCGCAAGAGCAATCAGGAGCACCGGGACGTCAACGCCGAAGACATCGCCGCCGTGGTGTCCGGCTGGACCGGCATCCCCGTCACCCGTCTGACGGAGGACGAGGGACAGCGCCTGCTGCACATGGAGGATACCCTGCATAAGCGCGTGGTGGGGCAGGACGAGGCCGTAAAGGCTGTGGCCCGCGCCATCCGCCGGGGTCGTGTGGGTCTGAAGGATCCCAAGCGCCCCATTGGCAGCTTCCTGTTCCTCGGCCCTACCGGCGTAGGCAAGACGGAGCTGTGCAAGTCTCTGGCAGAAGCCATGTTCGGCGATGAGAACGCCATGATCCGAATCGATATGTCCGAATACATGGAGCGGCACACAGTGTCCCGCCTGATCGGTTCTCCTCCCGGATATGTGGGTCACGATGAAGGCGGCCAGCTGACGGAAAAGGTGCGCCGTAAGCCCTATTCCGTGGTGCTGTTCGACGAAATCGAAAAGGCCCACGAGGATGTTTGGAACATCATGCTGCAAATTCTGGACGACGGCCGCATCACCGATTCTCAGGGCCGCACGGTGGACTTCAAGAACACCGTCATCGTTATGACCAGCAACATCGGCGCCAAGGCGTTGACCGCCGCCGGGGCTAAGCTGGGCTTCGATGCCAGCGACAAGAAGGCTGAGGAGGATGCCGATCAGGCATACGCCCAGGCCAAGGAAACCGTTATGGCGGAGCTGCGCCAGACCTTCCGCCCCGAATTTCTGAACCGTATCGACGACATCATCGTGTTCCGCGCCTTGACGGAGCAGGATATCGAGGAGGTCGCCCGCCGGATGCTCAAGACGGTAGCTGACCGCATGGAGACCATGGGCATCCATCTGGATGCCGGGGACGCCGCAGTGAAGGAGCTGGCCAAGGAAGGCTTTGATCCCAAGTACGGCGCGCGGCCTCTGCGCCGGGCCATCCAGAGCAAGGTGGAGGACGCCGTGGCCGAGAAGCTGCTGGACGGCACCCTCAAGGAAGGCGATACCGCCAAACTGGCCGTGGAAGATGAGAAACTGGTGGTTACCAAATAACCGCCAATCAATCGGCAGACAAAAAAATTCCGGAGAGCTGCGGCTCTCCGGAATTTTTGCTGTCAATCGCACATCATTCTGCTCCAAAAGCTGCGGGACGCCATTCATGAGATCGTGGGCAAGCTGACTGGCAGAGTCAAGCGGCAGGCCCAGACGGTGGAGGGCAAGCTGCAGGCGGCATTTGAAGCGGCCAGCCAGCAGGCGGAGAGCTTGCAGAACCGGCAGACAAATGGTACAATCAATGATTGGCGCAGTTCCTATCGTTGAAAGGCACGGAGAACGCGCAGGAGATCGCGGCGCTGAAACGGGAGAACGAGAGCCTGAAAGCGCGGGTGGAGTATTGGAAAGGCCAGACCAGACGGTCTCAGGGCGCAACCACCGACCGGGAAGCCGTTCGGAAGGCGGCGGACGCGCTGGTAAAGGACTACGGGGCTGAGATCAGCGGCAGCGACATTGCCGGAGATCTGCAAAGCCTGTATAACTTCAATCCCCGAATTTGTCAATGGTAACGTTTTCGCAGAACTCTGTTTTCAGCGCCTGAAGCCGGGCGAAGATCTCCGTCTGGCAGTGCGCCTGCTGAAGCGCAGGTTCTGTCCACATCTCCACCAGCAGCAGGGTGTCGGGGTCCTGCGCGTCGAAAAAGTAATCATACTTGACATTGCCGGCCTCGCTGTTGGAATGGGCGCGGACGCCCAGCGCAGAGATGGCCTTGAAGAATTCCTCCCGCTTTCCGGGCTTGCAGTGATAGGTGACGTTCCAGGTTAACATAACTCTTCCTCCGATTATATTTTTGAAAGTCTAAATCAGCGCCTGCATATCCGCTGGGATCGGCGCTGTAAAATGCAGAAGCTCCCCGGTGACGGGATGCGTCATGGTCAGCATATAGGAATGCAGGGCGGGACGGAGGATCAGACCGGGATCCTCCGTGCCGTACAACCAGTCCCCGGCCAGCGGATGGCCGATGGATGCCATGTGTACCCGCAGCTGATGGGTGCGGCCGGTTTCCGGCAGGAGCTTTACAAAGGACAGCCCATTCCGGGAGGACAGCACCTCATAATGGCTGACGGCGTACTGGCCGTCAGGCCGCACCACCCGGCGGATAGCAGAGGTTTCGTCCCGGCCAATGGGGGCGTCGATGGTGCCGGAAGGCGGCGCCGGGCAGCCGATGCATATTGCCCGGTACTCCCGGCAGAATCCATCCGAATGGAGCGTCCGCCGCAGCCGGTCGTGGACGTACCCGCTTTTGGCCACCACCATCAGGCCGGTGGTTCCCTTGTCCAGCCGGTTTACCACATGAAAGATGAAATCCGCACCCCGCTGCCATGCCAGCGCCCCCGCCACTGTGGGGGTGTCCGGCAGGAAATTTGAGGCGTGGGCCGTCATGCCTGCGGGCTTGTTGAGAACCATCAGGTGGGCGTCCTCATAGACGATGGGCAGAGGCCAGTTGCCCGGTGTGGGCAGTACCTTCGGGGGGCGCAGATCGTCAGACCGCACCGCCACCACATCGCCGGTATGCACCGGGTCAACCGTCCGGGCGTGGACGCCGTTGACGGTGATGCCGTTTTCGGCGCGGGTCAGCCGGGCTACGGCATGGGTGGAGAAGTGGAGCTTTGCTTTCAGAATGTGCCGGACGCAGACGCCGTCCTCCTCCGCTGGTACGGTGTAAGTGATGACTTCCATCAATTCTGCGCCAGAAAAGCCTGTAGAGAATCCAGCGCCGTTTGGGCGTCGCCGGTGCCGAGGTCATAGACTGCCTGCAATTTTTCGGCATGGCGTTCCAGCCGCCCGATCTCAATGGGTTGGCTGGGATGCAGCACCCATGCCTTGCCCTGCTGCTCCCAGTTGAGAAGCTCTTTCAGGGAGTTGTTGTAAACGCTGTGGCGTTCCTTCAGCTGTTCCATGAAGGCGGGATAGTGCTTGTAGCAAAGTTCAATGGGCTTGGGGTTCATGGGCTTTTTGACATAGCTCTTGTCGCGGGTCAGGATTACGGCCACACGGTCAAAGCCCAGCCGCTCCGCAGCCTTGAAAGGAACGGAATCCGCTACGCCGCCGTCCAGATACAGCTTGCCGTCAATGTTTACCGGCTTGGAGACGAAGGGCATGGAGGCGGAGGCACGGATGGCGTCCATCTGCGCCATGGAGTGTTCCAGACGGATGTATTCCGGCTTGCCGGTTTCCAGATTGGTTACCACCACCCAGAAGGGGACGCCGGAAGCGTCAAAGGTGTCGCCGTCAAAGGGATCCAGCTCTCTGGGAACCTTGTCGTAGGCATATGCCGTATTGATGATGTTGCCGCTTTTCAGCAAGGGGATCAGTCCCATGTAATGATGGTCGGCGTTGAAGCGCTTGTTGTAGCGGATTACCCGTCCCGGCTGCCGGGAGAGGTAATTCACGCCGAAGGCGGCCCCGGCGGACACGCCGATGATGCCGTCAAAATGGATGCCGGCTCTGTAAAAAACGTCCAGCACGCCTGCGGTGTACATTCCCCGCATGGCGCCGCCTTCCAGAACAAGACAGGTTTTCATAGATAAAGCCTCCTATCGGCACTTGCCGGTTTGTGAAAATTAGTATATAGTATACCACGGAAATGAAAAAAAGCAAAGGAGAACCGCTATGCTTTTATCTGCGGAGCATCTTTCCATCAACTTCGGTAGCCGCCAGCTGCTGGAGGATGTGAATTTTTACCTGAACGAAGGGGACAAGATCGGCGTCATCGGCATTAACGGCACCGGCAAGTCCACGTTTCTGAAAGTGCTGGCAGGCAGGCTGGAAGCCGATGCCGGAACGATTTCCCGGAACCCCAATGTGCAGGTGAGCCTGCTGGAGCAGAACCCGCCCATGGAGGACGACGCCACGGTTCTGGAGCAGGTATTCCTGCATTTTCCCAAAGAATTCCGGGAGCTGAACGAGTATGAGGCCAAATCCATGCTCAACCGGCTGGGACTGCCGGACTACGAGCAAAAGGTGGGGACTCTTTCCGGCGGACAGCGGAAGCGGGTGGCTCTGGCGGCGGCGCTGATCCATCCGGCGGATGTGCTGATTCTGGATGAGCCTACCAACCATCTGGATGCGGAGATGACCGCGTGGCTGGAGGGCTGGCTCCGCCGGTTCAAGGGCGGACTGGTGATGGTGACTCATGACCGGTATTTTCTGGAACGGGTGGTGAACCACATCACGGAGTTGAGCCGGGGCAAGCTGTACCACTATGAGGCCAACTACTCCAAATATTTGGAGCTGAAGGCTCAGCGGGCGGAGATGGCGGAGGCCAGCGAGCGCAAGCGCCAGTCCATCCTGCGGACGGAGCGGGAGTGGATCATGCGGGGCTGCCGGGCGCGGACTACCAAAAGCAAGGACCGCATCGAGCGGTATGAAGCCCTGAAAAATCAGGACGCCCCGGAGACGGACGACACGGTGCAGCTGGCGGCGGCATCCAGCCGTCTGGGGAAGAAACTCATCGAACTCCACAATGTCAGCAAATCCTATGGCCAGCGGGCGGTGATCCGGGATTTTTCCTACAATCTGCTGCGGAACGACCGCATCGGCATCGTGGGTCATAACGGCGCGGGAAAGTCCACTCTGCTGCGGCTGTTTGCCGGGGAATTGACGCCGGACAGCGGCACGGTGGACATCGGAACCACGGTGAAGATCGGCCATTTCTCTCAGGAGGGGCGGGAGCTGGATCTGAACCAGCGGGTCTACGATTTCATCCATGAGATCGGCGACGAGGTACGCACCGACGAGGGAACCTTTACCGCCAAAGCCATGATGGAGCGGTTCCTCTTTCCCAGCAACCTGCAATCCATCCCCATCGGGCGGCTCAGCGGCGGCGAACGGCGGCGGCTGTATCTGCTGTCCGTTCTGATGGAAGCGCCCAACGTGCTGCTGCTGGACGAGCCTACCAACGATCTGGATGTGATGACCCTCTCTATTCTGGAGGACTATCTGCAAGGGTTTCCCGGCCCCATCCTGATTGTGTCCCATGACCGCTTCCTGCTGGACAAGCTGGCGGAGCAGGTCTTTGAGGTGCGGGATGGGGAGGTGCTGCGCTATACCGGCAACTGGTCTGACTGGCAGGCCAAGCGGAAAGAGGAGGAAACACCTGTCAAGGTGGAAGAGCCGAAAATGGCGCAGGAGCGCCCGCGGGAACGGAAGCTGAAATTCACGTTCAAGGAGCAGCGGGAATATGAAACCATTGACGCTGATCTGGCGGTGCTGGAGCGGCAGATCAGCGAGTGCGAGGAAGCACAGGGAGCTTGCGGCAGCGACTATGTAAAGCTACAGGACTTGCAGGCAAAACAGGCAGAACTGGAAGCGGCGCTGGAGGCAAAAACTGAGCGCTGGATGTATCTCAACGAGCTGAAAGAGAAAATTGACGCCCAGTGATCTCACCGGTGGATCATATAGCAGAAACAAAAAGGGGAGCGGACTTACAGCCGCTCCTCTTTTGTGCTGGCGTACCAGAGATTGTAGGTCTGCCGGTAGATCCGCGCGGCGGACTCCGAGTGACAGACCATCCGCACCTGCCGGGGATGCTCGCAGGCGCGCAGTTCCTCCATGATGGCCTTCAGGGCCACGGACGCGGCCTGAGTCATGGGGTAGCCGTAGACCCCGGTGGAAATGGAGGGGAAGTCCACCGATTCGATGCCCTGCGCTCTGGCCAGAGCCAGACAGTTTCGATAACAGGCAGCCAGCGCCGCCGCTTCCCCGTGTTCACCGCCCTGCCAGATGGGGCCGACGGTGTGGATGACATACCGTGCTTTCAGGCGGTAGCCGCCGGTCAGCTTCGCCTGACCGGTTTCGCAGCCATGGAGCGTCCGGCATTCCGCCAGCAGCTCCGGCCCTGCGGCGGCGTGGATCGCGCCGTCCACGCCGCTGCCGCCTAAAAGGGTGGGGTTGGCGGCGTTGACGATGGCTTCCGCATCGGATGCGGTCAGATCTCCCACCAGAATGGAAAAGCGATCCATAGAGAAGCCTCCTTAGCAGTTGTTTTCTTTCAGTATACCAAAAAAATGCAGGATTTCCAGCAGCAGAAAAAGAATTTTGCGGGCTGGTGAAAATTTTCACGATTTCGGTTGCCAAGTCGAAGCGAACCCTGTATAATGAAATAGCATAAAAAACCGTTAAGAAACAGGGGGAACTTTGTGAATACGACAGGACGTTACCGCTCTATTTTTCCGGCCACCATTGCTTTTTCCGTTGCATTGATGCTGATCGGGGTCAGCATGGGACGCCCGGAGCAGATCCTGCCGGGACTCTGGAAGATCGTGACCATGCAGGATCTGCTGATTACGGATTACATCGACATTGCCGGCCCGGCCGCCGCGTTCATCAACGCAGGGCTTGTTACCATCACCTCGGTCTGTATCCTGAGACTGGCGAAAGACCCGTTCAACGGCTTTACCATCGTGGAAATGGGCTTGATGGCCGGTTTTTCCCTGTTTGGGAAGAATATGTTCAACATCTGGCCTATCATTCTGGGAACGTGGCTGTATGCCCGTTACCAGCGGGAGCCGTTTTCCAAGTACGCTTCCGTAGCGCTGCTGTCCACCTCCCTTGCGCCGCTGGTGAGCTATATGGCGCTGGGCAGCGTTCATGCCAGCCTGCCGCTGGGCATTTTGTCCGGCGTGGTTGTGGGATTTCTGATGCCGTCGCTTTCGGCGTACACCTATAAGGTGCAAAATGGCATGAACCTTTACAACATGGGCTTTGCCTGCGGCCTGTTTGCCATGATGGTGGTGCCGGTGCTGACGGCCTTCGGCGACAAGCCGGATTCCGCCATGTACTGGTCTACCGGCCATAATAAGGAACTGGGGATTGCCTGCTGTGTGATCTGCGCCATATTTATCCTGCTGGGCTTCTTTGGGTGCCAGATGCCCGCCTGGGCTGTATGGGCGGGCTACCGGCGGCTGCTCAGCACCACCGGCCGGGCACCTAACGACTACCTGCGTATGTTCGGCGTGGGGCCGGTGCTGGTCAATATCGGCCTGAACGGCCTCATCGGCATGGCCTATATTCTGCTGGTAGGTGGGGATCTCAACGGCCCCACACTGGGCGGCATTTTCACGATCATGGGCTTTTCCGCCTTCGGTAAGCATCCCCGGAACATCATCCCGGTGATGGTCGGCGTGTGGCTGGGAGCCTATGGAATGCACCACGAGCCGAATTATCCGGCCTTGCAGCTGGCGGGACTGTTCGGCACGACGCTGGCGCCCATCGCGGGACACTTTGGTATAGTTTTTGGTGTGCTGGCAGGCTTCATCCACTCGGCGCTGGTTTTGCAGACCGGCGGCCCGGTGGCGGGACTGAATCTCTATAACAACGGTTTCTCCGGCGGCCTGATTGCCATTGTGCTGTATCCGACGCTGACGGCCATTGTCCGCCACCGCCGTCCCAAGCTGCGGGATGCCGATTACTATGACCTCTTTGAAGAGGATCAGCCCATCAATATGTCCTACTGGCATTTGAAGCCGCCGAAGCCGGGCGAGGAACATGGCAGCCGGATGCGGGATGACGTCCCGGATCATGAGGGGGCGCAGCGGGAGGAGGACTCTGGCAGCTGAGCAGCTTCCGGCAAAAAAGTTTCGCAGTCCAAACGGCAGATACTTGCCCTTTTGAAAGATTTGTGTCATAATCATGCTATTATACTTTATGCGGCAATGCGTGCGTTCACTGCCGATAACGGGAAATGAGAAAGGCGGAGCAAGTGGAATGATCCCGACAAAAATCGCCTTGCTGACAGATTCCAGCGCGGATCTGCGCTGGGAGGAAGCAAGGGAAAACAATATCTTTTTTGTGCCTCTGCGGATTCTGTGTCAGGACGGAGAGTATCTGGACGGCGTGGACATTCGCGGGCAGGACATTTACCGGCGGCTGCGGAGCGGGGAGCTGCCCCAGACCTCGCTGCCGCGGGTGGAGGATTTCAGCGCCAAGCTCCATGAAATCTTTGATCTGGGGTATGACGGCGTTATTGCTGTGATGCTTTCCAGCGGCCTGTCCGGCACCTATAATCTGGCCCGGATCGTGGCGGAGGAGTGCAGGGAACAGGGACGGGCCATGGTGGCCTTCGATTCCCTCAGCGGCTCTCTGGGGCTGGGCATGACGGTCTTGCAGCTGGCGGAGGACATCCGAAACGGCATGGGCTGGGAGGAGCTGACGGAGCGCAGAGTTCCGCAGCTGATTCAAAATACCTATCCGTTTTTCACGCTGGACACGCTGGAGTATCTGCAAAAGGGTGGCCGAATCGGCAAGGTGACAGCTCTGGCCGGCACCATGCTCCAGATCAAGCCGGTGCTGACCTTTGCCGATGATGGCCAGCTTCAATCCATCGCCAAGGTGCGGGGGCGTCAGCAGGTCATGCGGAAACTGGTGGAGCTGACGGTGAACCGCTGCGGCAGCCACAAACGGTATAATCTGGCGGTGGCCAACGGCGGCTCGCCGGAGGAAATGGAGACGGTGCGCCGCCTGCTGACAGAGGCTCTGCCCCATGGGGAGCATCTCTGGGACGGCGAGATCGACGGCACGCTCAGCGTCTACATCGGCGACGGCGTGCTGGGCGCTGCGGTGCAGGTGCTGGACTGAACGGCAGGCTTGCGCGGCGGGGGGATCGACCCTTGAAAAAGTATTGTAAATGGCGGAAATTCCGTGTATAATACACGTAATTCTATTGCCCAATTACCTGTTAAGGAGGAATTGTCATGAATAAAACTGCCCGCTTTGTACTGAAAATGGTAGCTGCCGGACTGGCATTCAGCGCGCTTGTCTGCCTGATCGTAGGCAGCTGGAGCGATATTTTTGAGGCGGTGGAACGCCGGAAAGCCTGCCGACTGAGCAAATCGGAGAGCAGTGATTATGCCGATGAGGAACTCTATCAGTAAGAACGGTTGATTAAGTTGATGAAAAAGCCCCGGCTGTGCCGGGGCTTTTCTTTTAGGACGGAAGAATGTATAATGGGGCGGAAAGGATGTGGAAGCGTGCTGCAATCAACGCTGTGCTATCTGGAACGGGGCGAGGAATACCTGATGCTCCACCGGGTGAAAAAGGCCCATGACGCCAACCGCGACAAATGGATCGGGATCGGCGGCAAGTTTGAGGATCGGGAAAGCCCGGAGGACTGCCTGCTGCGGGAGTGCAGGGAGGAGACCGGCCTGACCCTGACGGATTACCGCTATCGGGGGCTGGTGACCTTTGTGAATACGGAGTGGCCCACGGAGTATATGCACCTGTTTACGGCCACCGGCTGGACGGGGGAGGCCCACCCCTGCGACGAGGGCGATCTGGCGTGGATCAGGAAGGCGGATCTGCTGGCCCTGCCCATGTGGGAGGGGGACAGGATCTTCCTGCGGCTTCTGGATTCCAATGCGCCGTTTTTCTCTCTGAAGTTATGCTATGCCGGCGACCGGCTGGAAAGCGCCGTATTGAACGGAAAGGCGATGAGCTTATGAAAAAGATCCTGCTTTTCGGATTTGACGCCCTGCCGGAGATCCTGACGGCGGCGGGCATTGCCCGGCGGTTTGACGCCGAAGCGGTCACGGTCTCGCGGGAAGGCTGCGGGTTGACGCTGGCGGCATTGTCGCAGGGACAGACTGCCGGGGGCGCCGGTTTGCCGGTGGGCGGCAAGATGATGGTTTTCTGCGGACTGGAGCGGGAACTGGACGATCTGCTGGCAGCGCTGCACGGGGCGGGGATCGTGTGCCTGAAAGCCGTGCTGACGCCTTCCAACCGAAATTGGACGCCGGGACGGCTGTATCAGGAACTGGAACGGGAACGCCGGGCCATGGGAGGAAGATGACATGAAACTGCTGATCTCGGCGTGTTTACTGGGGATCCCCTGCCGATATGACGGGGCGTCCAAGCCCCAGTCATGGGTAGAAAAACTGGCGGAACGCCATGAACTGGTGCCGGTATGCCCGGAGCAACTGGGCGGCCTGCCCACGCCCCGGCATCCTTCGGAACGGCAGGGGGAGCGGGTGGTAATGGATACCGGCGCAGACGTGACGGAGCCATACAGCCGCGGCGCGGAGGCGGCGCTGCGGCTGTGCCGTCTGCTGCACTGTCAGGCGGCGATCCTGAAAGAGCGCAGCCCATCCTGCGGCTGCGGGACGATATACGACGGAACCTTTACCGGCACATTGACGACCGGAGACGGGGTAACGGCGGAACTGCTGCTTCAAAACGGGATCCCGGTGCTGGGCGAAAGTCAGGTGGAAACGCTGCTGTAAGGCGCGTCCCGGTATGATGAATGTTTGCCTGCTTTTGCGGAAACCGCCGTCTGGACACATAAGGCTTCCGATGCGGCGAAAAAACCGAACAATGCCCTGCCGTTGTGGTCACACAGCGGCAGGGCATTGCTCTTGTATGCGGCAGATCAACGGCGGCGGCGACCGCGGTATCCGCTGCTGTAGCTTCTGGGACTCCGGCCATACCGTCTGCGGCGGCTGCCGCGGGTGAAGTACAGCACTGCCAGCAGGAGGATCAGAACCGCCAGCACCACGATGCCGATCCGCACTGTGGGCTTCTGGAAGAACAGCGTTACATTATGGCGGAAAACCATCAGACTGTCCGCTTCCACATCGTTGCTGGCCAGCAGATCCACCGTGGCATAGGAGGTGTCGCCATCCTTCAGCTCCATGGTTCCCAGCTTCTGACCGGCGGTGATGGGCGCGTCGGCAGCGTCCGGCAGGGTGATGACCTGTTCCAGCTCTGCGGGATCCAGATCTCTGGGGAAAAGCACCTCCACATCATCGGCGGGATGGACGGTGACATAATCCGTTTTGGACAGGCTGACCGTCACCTCCTGAACGATCTCATCTTTTTTCAGAATGGTGCGGTAGGAGAAATTCTTGAAGCCGTAGTCGAAGAGGTGGGAGGTCTCCGAGAAGTTCAGCAGATTGCCCACGCCGTTCTCCTCAATCCGTTCCGCCCCCATCACTACGCTGACAAAATGCAGATCCCCTTCCTGCGCGGAGGAGATGAGGCAATGACCGGCGGCATCGGTAGAGCCGGTCTTGATGCCGTGCGCCCGCGTGTCCCGGTAGCCGATCACCCGCCAGTTGGACAGCAGGTGGTTGGTGGTGTACAGCGACCGTTCCTTGCTGAGATTCGTGGCAGGAATCACGGCCTTGGCGCTGTCGCAGATCTCCATGAACTCCGGGTATTGCATGGCGGCTTTGGTGATGAGGTAGAGATCCCATGCGGAGGTGTAGTGGTCGGGATCGTGGAGGCCGTTGGGGTTGACGAAGTGGGTATCCGCGCAGCCCAGCTCCTCCGCCTTGGCGTTCATGGCGTCCACGAAAGCGGGGATGGAACCGGCGTACCAGTCAGCCAGAATGTTGCAGGCTTCGTTGGCGGAGACGATCAGCATACATTGCAGCAGCTCCTTTACCGTCAGGATCTCGCCGGCCTTGATGCCGGCGGTGCTGCCGTCGGCGTGGTAATAGGTGTCGCTGAACGCGCTTTCAGGCGCTGTGACCTGTGTGTTGAGCAGTGTTTCGTCCCCGCTGACCTTTTCCAGAATCAGAAGCGCCGTCATCACCTTGGTCAGACTGGCCGGATAGTTCTTTTCATGGATATTTTTGGCATAGGCCACCGCGTCGGTGTTCACATCCACCAGAAGGGCGGCCTTGGCCTGAATGTCTGGAATATCCAGCGCGGAAGCGGCAGGGGTCAGAAACAGCCCGGTCAAGCAGGCGCAGAGCAAAAAAACCGATAGAAAGCGTTTGATTTTCATATCTTTCTCCTGAAGATTATGGTATACTGAATAAAATGGACGGCAGGAATGAAACCTGCCATGATTCGACATTTTAAGTATAGCAGAAAATTCGGAGGAGTTCAACCATGGGAGCAAAGTTCTGCACTGTCAAAACGGAACTCATCCTTTTGGGACTGGCCGCGGCCTTTTTAGGCGTCCTGCTGGGGATTTCCGCAGGCGACCGGGCGGCAGCGGAGCCGGTATCCGTGTCGGCGGAGCGGGCTTTGCCGCCGGAGGAGATCGAGGTGGTTCTGGTGGATCTGAACACCGCCGGGATCCAGGAACTGGCCACGTTGCCGGGGATCGGCCAGGGACTGGCGCAGCGGATTGTGGACTACCGCGCAGCCCATGGGCCGTTTGAAAACCCGGAGGCGCTGATGGAGGTTTCCGGCATCGGAGAGAAGAAATTTGCGGAGCTGCGGGATTATGTCACCGTGGGAGACGAAAATAAAGGAGCGGAATCTTGAGAATTTTAGTAGTGGATGATGAAAAGACCCTCGTCAAAGGCATGAAGTTCAATCTGGAAAACGAGGGGTATGAGGTGGAGTGCGCCTATGATGGCGCGGCGGCCCTTGATCTTGCCAGAGAGGGGCGGTTTGACCTCATCATTCTGGATGTCATGATGCCGGAGATGGACGGCATCGAGGCCTGCATGAAGATCCGGGAGTTTTCCAACGTTCCTATCATCATGCTGACTGCCAAAAGCGAGGACGCAGACAAGCTCATGGGCTTTGAGTCCGGCGCGGACGACTACCTGACCAAGCCTTTCAATATTCTGGAGCTGAAGGCGCGGGTCCGGGCGCTGCTGCGGCGGGTCGCCGGTGTCCAGCGGAGTCAGGGCAGCCTGCTGACGGTGGGGAAGATCACCCTGAACACCGAGGAGCGGGCGGCTTTGCGGGACGGGCAGACCGTGGATCTTACCGCCAAGGAATACGATCTTATCGAGCTGCTGATGCGGAATCCCCGGCGGGTCTACAGCCGGGAGAACCTGATGAACGTGGTGTGGGGGTATACCTATGCCGGGGACTACCGCACCGTGGACGTGCATATCCGCCGCCTGCGGGAAAAGCTGGAGGAGAATCCGGCGGAGCCGGATCATATCATGACCAAGTGGGGAGTGGGCTACTATTTCAAAGGATAAGCGCAGAGCTTTCTGGGGCAGTTTGCAGCTGAAATTTGGCCTGAGCTACATCGCCGTCATTGCGGCGGTGCTGCTTTTGCTGAATACATACCCCCTGCTGGTCAGCGAGGATCTGGTGTTCCGTTCCAAGGAGACTACCATGCAGGGGAGCGTCTCCGTGATGGTGTACTCTCTGGCGGGGCTGGACAGATTGAATCAGGAGAATGTGGCCGCCGCCATGGCGGTGGTGGAGGAGACGGGGCTGAGCCGCGTTCTGGTGACGGACAGCGCCGGTCAGGTGCTTTATGACACGCGGGAGACGCTGGGAGCCGTGGGAAAGTACACGTTCTATTCGGAGATTGTGCAGGCGCTGGAGGGCTGCGACGTCTTTTCCTGCTCCTACCGGGACGGCGCTTTCCGCAGCCGGGCGGCCTCGCCGGTGCTGTATCAGAACCGGATCATCGGCTCCGTCTACGCCTATGAATACGATACCGAACAGGCGGAGCTGCTGGAGGGGCTGCAAAGCAACCTCCTGAAGCTGTCCGCCGGTATCGCGGCGGCGGTGGTGCTGCTGAGCTTTATCCTCTCCCGGATGCTGACCCGCAAGATCAGCGCCCTGCTCACCGGCATCCGCAAGGTGCGGGAGGGTGCTTACGAACACCGCACCCACATTCCCGGCCGGGATGAGATCGCCCAGATCGGGGAGGAGTTCAACAGCCTGACGGATCGCCTCCAGACCACGGAGACCCTGCGCCGCCGGTTCGTGTCCGATGCCAGCCATGAGCTGAAAACGCCGCTGGCGGCCATCCGCCTGCTGACGGATTCCATTTTGCAGACGGATAACATGGATATGGAAACGGTGCGGGATTTTGTGACGGATATCGGCAGCGAGGCGGAGCGCCTCAGCCGGATCACGGAGGATCTTCTGCGCCTGACCCGGCTGGACAGCAATCAGGTCGATCCGCCGGAAGTGGTGGAAGTGGCCCCGGTGCTGGAACAGGTGATGCGGATGATGAGCCTGCTGGCGCAGGAGAAAGGCACGGAGCTGACCTGCCAGACCGGCGGGGACTGCCGGGTGCTGGCCACGAAGGGCGAGGTGCATCAGGTGATCTACAACCTGACGGACAACGCCGTGAAATACAGCGGTAGCCACGGAAGCGTCCGGGTGGAGCTGCGGCGTGACGGAAACGACGTGGTGCTGACGGTGGCGGATAACGGCCCCGGTATTCCAGAGGAGGATCTGCCGCGGGTGTTTGAACGTTTCTACCGGGTGGACAAAGCCCGTTCCCGCGCCGCCGGTGGAACCGGTCTGGGCCTCTCCATCGTACAGGACACGGTGACAAAGCGGGGCGGCACGGTGTCCGCGGCCAACCGGCCTGAGGGCGGCGCAGTGTTTACGGTTCGCTGGCCGGCGGCGGAAGGAGGCGGAGCCGTATGAAAAAACGCTGGATGGCAGTGGCTTTGACGGCGATTCTGCTGATGGCCGTTGGCGGCGCTATCGGTACGGTCAGCGTCCGTCAGGAGTCGGCAAATGTTTACGACCTGTACTTTGTGGAACGGAATCTCCGCGCGGCCAGCGGCGGCGATGCCCTTCGGGCGGAGGAGCGTGCCCTGAGCGGCGGAGCGGATTCCACAGCGCAGCAGGCGGAGGCGCTGATGGCGGAGCTGCTGAAAGGGCCGGTGGATCAGACTCTGAAAAGTCCGTTTCCCAAGGGAACCGGCCTGAATTCCGTGGAGCAGAAGGGAACGGAGATCCATGTGGATTTCTCAGCCGTGTACGGAACGCTTTCCGGCATGGATCTGACGCTGGCGGATTACGCCGTGACCATGACGCTGGCGCAGCTGCCGGATGTGGCGCGGGTGCGGATCACGGTAGCGGGCAACAATCTGGACTACCGCAGCCGTCAGGTGTTCCTGACCCGCGACATCCTGTTTGCCCCCAAGGAAGATGTGGTGGGAACCGTGGCAGTCCAGCTGTATTTCCCAAATGAGGACGGAGCGCTGACGCCGGAGGATCGGACGCTGAGTCTTTACGAGGGAGATACGCAGGTGTCAGCCGTGGTGCGGGCGTTGGAGAACGGCCCGGAGACCAAGGAGCTGCTGCCGGTGCTGCCGGATGGCTTTAAGGTGCGGAAAACATGGCTGGAGGAAGGAACATGCTATGTGAGCCTGTCCTCGGCCCTGCTGGACGGTCAGCCTGACCCGGCGTCGCTGACGCAGGCGGTTGCGTCGCTGGAACAGTCGCTGCTGTCTTTGGAAACGGTGGAGGACGTGTGTTTTCTGGTGGACGGAGAGCTTTCCGAGACCTATGGCCCGGTGAAGCTGCCGGACTGATGGGATGGATTCCGCCGGACGGGGCATCCTTGATTTGTTCATATTTCCCGTGTACAATCCTATTATATTGAATTTTCTCCCGCAAGGGAGGCAGTTTAACTGCGGAAAGGAATACGGCAATGCCATTTACCTTCAACTTCGGCAATTTCGGCGGCTTCAACCCCGGCGGTTATCAGACCGGCGGTCAGGGGGCGCAGCCGGACTTTACCCAGCGCCCTCAGAAAGAGCGCAAGCCGCGCAAACCCATCGGGACACCCTTTACCCGGACGCTCATCAACCTTGCCGTCACGGTGCTGGTGGGGCTGGTGTACTTCTATGTGGAGCTTCCGGCGCTGAACCCCCATGCGGAGGACTTCTACTTCTTTGTGTTTTTGCTGTGCGCCGTGTACTGTGTCTGCGCGGTGCTGACCTCCGGCTTTCAGGGGACGGGGGCCAGAGGGTACTTCGGCTTTGTGAAAAAGCAGTGTACCATCCCGTTTTTTGTGGTGATCGCGCTGATCGCCGCCATTGCGGTTGGCTCCATTGCCTCCTGGGTGGTGCTGCGGGCCGGGGCCTACAGCAAGCTCCTGCCCCTGACCACCGGCGATTTTGCCTCGGAGGTGGAGGAGATCCGCTACGACCAGATCCCTATGCTGGACAGCGACTCCGCCGCCCGGCTGGGCAGCCGGAAGCTGGGCGAGCTGGCGGACATGGTGTCCCAGTTTGAGATCCTGCCCAACTACACCCAGATCAACTACAAGGGCCGCCCTGTGCGGGTCACCAGCCTTGCCTACGGCGATCTCATCAAGTGGTTCACCAACCGCTCCAACGGCCTGCCGGCCTATATCGTCATCGACATGGTGACCCAGGAGGCGGAGGTGGTCCGGCTGGACGAGGGCATGAAGTACACCACGGCGGAGCATTTCGGCCGGAACCTGAACCGCCATCTGCGGTTCCAGTATCCCACCATGATGTTTGACGAGCCGGTGTTTGAGATCGACGAGGAGGGAACGCCCTACTGGGTCTGCCCCCGGATCGTCAAGCGGATCGGCCTGTTCGGCGGCACGGACGTAAACGGCGCCGTGCTGGTGAACGCCATCAACGGCGAGAGCCAGTACTATGAGGATGTGCCTACATGGGTAGACCGACTGTACTCATCCGACATCATCATGGAGCAGTACGATTACTATGGTCAGTACCACAACGGCTTTCTGAACGCCTATTTCGGCCAGCGGGACGTGACGCTGACCACGGACGGCTGGAACTATATCGCCATCAACGACGATGTATATATGTATACCGGCGTGACCTCCGTTACCAGCGACCAGTCCAACATCGGCTTCATCCTCACCAACCAGCGGACCAAGGAGACCCGGTTCTACCCCTGCGCCGGTGCAACGGAGACCTCTGCCAAAAGCTCTGCCCAGAGCCAGGTCCAGCAGATGCGCTATTCCGCCACCTTCCCGTTGCTGCTGAACATCGCCGACCAGCCCACCTACTTTATGGCTTTGAAGGGCGAGGACGGTCTGGTGAAGATGTATGCCATGGTGAACGTCCAGCAGTACAACATCGTGGAGACCGGGCAGACTGTGGCCCAGTGTGAGGAGAATTACCGGAAAACGCTGCTGAACAACGGCATCATTGACAGCACGGATGCGGAAGTTCCGGCGGAAGAGCAGGAGCTTTGGGAGAAAAAGGGCACCATTGCGGAGATCCGCAGCGCCGTGATCGAGGGAACCAGCGTGTATTACCTCCGCTTTGAGGGGGAGAGCGCTTTCTCCGTATACGTCAGCGCCGCGCAGGTGCCGGAAGCCCCGCTGCTGAATGTGGGGGATTCCATCACTGTTTACTGGAAGAGCGGCACGCAGTGGATCACGGCGCAGAAGATCGAAGTGGAAAACCGGGCCGTGTCCACGCCGCCGGAAACACCGGCTGAGGAGCCTGCGGAGCCGGAAACGGATCTTCTGCCAGACACCGGAACGGAGGAAGGAGCCAGCGACTGGCAGCAGACGGTCATTTACGGAAAAGCGTGACTTTTCAAGGGAAACCGATCAAAACGAAGAGAACCCGCGGCGGGCATTTTGCCCGCCGCGGGTTTCTTGTGGAAACTGTCAAAATCCAAAGGAAAATTTTGGCTGGAGCAGGGACTGCTTTTCGTTGTAAACGTTCACACAGTATGGTATCTTTGAAACAACAACACAGGAGGGGGACTGCGTATGCTGGCTTTGGACTTTATCAACATAGGCAACGGAGACTGTATTCTCATTCGGGAGATGGAGGGAACGCAGCAGAAGTTTGCCTTGATGGTGGATTTTGGCCATGACTGTCTGATACGGGACGATCATCCGGGAGAGCTGGATCCCCGGTCTCAGCGGATCTATGCGGGAGATTTTCTCCGGGAGCTGGGCGTGACCCATCTGGATGTGGCTCTGGCCACGCATTTCCACCGGGATCACATCGGCGGTCTTGGCCGGGTGCTGGATGCCGTGACCATCGACCGGTTTTACACCACCTATCTGCCTCCGGAAAATGCCCCGGAGCTGGACCCCTTCCATCCGGATAACAACTTGCCCAAGGCTGCGAGAAGCGCCCTTCTCTGCCTCCAGCTGTATACGCAGGCGCTGCAAAGCCACCCCGGACGAATCGGGCGCTTCCACCTGATTCCGGGAACGGAGACGGTCTCCCTCCAGCTGACGCCGGACCTGAAAATGGATATCCTCTGTGGCGAACCGGCCCTGTACCGGCGGCAGAAGGAGATCTATGACGCGGCTTTCGCCGGGGAGCGGAATGGCTACGATCTGGTGCGCTGGGCGAAGTCCATGAACGTATGCTCCCTGCGCCAGCGGCTGTATTATCATGGAAAGGAAATCGTACTGGGCGGCGACGCCTACGCCCATGTGTGGGAAACGGTAAACCTGACGCCCTGCGATATTTTGAAAGTGCCGCACCATGCTTCCTTTGACTCCACCTCCCGGAAACTGCTGGAAAAGCTTCAACCCAAAACGGCGGTGGTGACGGTAGCGGCCCGGCGGCCCGACGAGCGGCCCCATCCTTATGTGATCTCCCTCCTCCGACAGTATGTGGAAAATCTGTACTTCACGGATGCGGTGGATATTCCCGGTCTGGTAGAGCCGCAATTCCACGAAGCCGTCCATCTGGAAGTGGAGTGACAACGTGGCCCTGCCTGCCACACCGATCCTGCCAACGCTCAAAGCGCCGGAACGCAACTTGCGTTCCGGCGCTTTTGCGCGTGAGACCCGGTTTTGGCCAGCTTCCGCATGGAATCATTTCTTCCTGAGTACGATGGCGATAAAGTTCAGATACTTTCCGCCGCCGGCTTCCATGGATTTTCGGTCGCCCACCGCATATTCGTTTTCCTGCGCCAGCCAGTCGGCCCAGACCTCCTCGTTGCGCTCCATCTCCTGAACGGCGAGGACTTCTGAGCCGCGGCATCTGCTGACAATGCCGGTTCAGTAATCCACGTCGTGCAGGTAGTCCAGCTGCTCCGGCGTCTATGACAGCAAAAGCTCCGGCGGCAGATGATCATGGCAGTCCTTTTTCATGCCGGGAACGGTAACGGAAAGATAGCCGCCGTGCTTGACGAAGGGCAGCAGCTTTTCGTCCAGATACTGCGGATCCCGGCCAAAGTAATTATAGGAGTCCGTGCTGACCACAGCGTCAAAGAATTCCATTTCAAAGGGGAGTGCGGCAGCGTCAGCCTTGACGGGAATGATCCGGCTGCGGTCAATGCCCATGGCGTCGAAGAAAGCGCGGTTCTCCGCCGGGTCGCTCCACAGGTCTGCTGCATAGACGGTAAAGCCATACTCCTTTACAAGAAATGCGCTGGTTAGCCCCTGCCCGCTGCCAAGATCGCAGACCACGGCATTCTCCGGGATCTTATGGCCGCGCAGCAGCTCCTCCTCCAGCTTGATGGGGTTTGGCCCCATGATCTTCTGCTGCAAGGCGGGGGGTATTGTATTTTTCGCTTTTCACATAGCGCATGGTTTGAGTCTTCCTTCCTTTTGTGTGCGGATCCATAGATCCTCATGATGTTAAAGTGAATGCCTGAAGGATTTCTGCATAGCCGCCGCAGGCAGGCTGACAGAGCGTGATCCGTCCGTCAGAGGGGGGCTTTTACCGGCCCGGCGGCGATGCAGTTATGGTACAGCGCCGCCATTTCCCCGTTTCGGTATTGCTCCAGAGTCAGCATTTTCCGAAAGCTGCTGGCAAAATCATCTGGAGCGCCGTCATTAAAATCTGCTCTTTCGTATCCGTCATCTGGTTTCTCCTTGCAGTAAACGATCGTTTTCTACAGTATTGTGAACGACCGTTCACTTGTCGAGAGGGAAATGGTCAGCTCTGCGGCGTTTCCAGCAGGCGCATGACGGACACCTCATAGGCGACCCGCTCCTCCGGGCCGATTTCCGTCATTTTCCGATAGATTCGGCTCTGTACCCGCCCCTCCAGCGAAAGAGGATCGCCGACGGCCAGACCGCTGACCTGCGAGGCGGCCTGCCCCCATGCGATCACCGGCAGGTAGTCCGCCCGGCCATAGCTTCTGGGGACGGCCAGAATCAGGTCGCAGATGCTGCGGCCCAGAGGAGTGCGCCGGTAAACCGGGGGCTTGCACAGCGTCCCGGTGAGGGTGATGCGGTTCACGGCTTCCCCCTCTCCCGGCTCAATGGCCTGCGTGTAGACCGTCAGCACCAGCCGCCGCCCCGTTCCGCCCCGGTTATTGAAAGAGCGCAGCTGCCCCCTGATCCGCAGGGGGCAGCCGCCCTCCAGCAGCGGCAGATGTTCCTGCCGCAGCAGGAGAGGCAGCACGTCCGGCGTGCCGGACAGCCGCGGCACTTCCAGCAGCTGGCGGAAAAAGAGCTGGCCGTGGTTTTCGTGGGAACGCTCCGGCTCCCCCAGCGGGCTGCCTTCCAGAATCACTTCATTGTATGTGTGCATCGTCATCTCGTCCACCTCTCGCCTGTGATGCTCCATCCTATGAGGGACAGCCGGGGATTATAACCGGTAATTCATAAATTCTTTACTTGTAACACAGAGGGAATACGGGTAAAATAAGGACACGCATCCCATTGAGATATCGGCATGGAGGACAGCTATGGCAAATCTCTTGGACTATCTGGATTGGCGCGGCGATCTGCCCCTTTCCGGAGATCCTTTCAACGAAGTGGATAATCTGATTCTGGCGGAGCTTTCTTTTGTGGATTTCGGCGGCATCGTTCCCGGACCGGGCGCGGGCGCGGCGGTGTCTTTGGGCGAAGCGGCTGCGGCCTACTTTGCAAAAACTGAGGGCAGACCCATCGATATGGGCGTGCTGGTGCCCAATCAGATCCCGGAGATGCTGCGCCGCATGGCGGCGGCACCCCGGTTCCGGGATATGCAGCTCAGCGGCTTTGTGGATCATCTGGACACGGAGAAGGCGGAGCAGTTCGCGGCGCTGACCATTGTCTGCGGCGATGGGGCGCTGTACCTCTCTTTTCGGGGAACGGACGACACGCTGGCAGGATGGAAGGAGGACTTCTATCTCAGCTGCATGAGGGAAGTCCCGGCCCAGAAAAAGGCCGTGGAATATACGGAGACCATGGCCCGCCAGTATCCCCGCGTGAAGCTGCGGCTGGGGGGACACTCCAAGGGCGGAAATCTGGCGGTATGGGCAGGCGTGTTCTGCCCGCTGGCGGTGCAGCGGCGGATCCGCTCCGTCTGGTCCAATGACGGCCCCGGCTTTCACGATGAGATCCTCTCCCTGCCGCAGCACGTCCGGCTGGAGGAGCGGATTCACACCATTGTCCCCAGATCCTCCGTAGTAGGGATGCTGCTGGAGCATGAGGAGGACTATACGGTGGTGGACAGCAGCCAGCAGGGGCTGATGCAGCACGACGGGTTTTCGTGGGTAGTGAAAGGCCCCGGTTTTGTCCGGCTCCACAGCGTCACCCGGCAGGCGCAGTTGTGCGATCAGGAGCTGCGGAACTGGGTGCAGGGCCTGTCGGAGACACAGCGGGAACAGTTTATAGACAGCGCGTTTCAGGTGCTGGAGGCTTCCGGCGCCAAGACGCTGACAGACCTGAAGGCTGACAGCTTCAAAGCGGTAGGCGCTATTGTCAGGGCGCTGAAGGATTTGGATAAGGAAACGCGGGACGCCCTGCTGAAATTTATGAGCATCCTCTTCCGCAGCAATCTCCGTATGACGCTGGAGGGCTTGCAGGAGGAAACGGAAAAGACCCTGCGGGGCAGGATTCAGCCGAAACAGCCGGCAAGGAAAAACTGAACAGAAGCCGCCCCGGTTCTCCAAAGAGAACCGGGGCGGCTTTGCCTGCGGGAAGTAAAAATCCCGGTCTCCGACAGGAAACCGGGATCCATGATGTAAGAAGAAACCTGGCGGCTCAATCCAGTCCCAGCACGGTGCGGCCGCTGTCGCTCCAGTAGCTGTCCAGTGCGGCGTAGGGGATGTGGAACTCCTGAGGGCCGTTTGCGTAGGAGGCCAGCTCATAGGCGGAGAAGATGACGGTCAGTCCGTCGGCGTCAAAGGAGGCGGCGTAGTCGCTGCCCCATTTTTCAATGGTTTCCCGGTAGTTGTCCCAGTAGATGTCAGAGATGGAAAGCCCTTCGTATTCCGGCTCCGAGGCAAACCGTTCCCCGGCCTGCACCTCAATCATGTCCGCCACCGCCAGGGTAAAGGCCTGAGGGTCGGTGGCCAGCTCCGGGATGGAGAGGAAGACGCCGCTGTCCAGATCGTAGTTCCAGCTGAAATAAACGGTGTTGGGGTGAGCGCCGCCCAGATAGCTGTAATAGTCGGCGGCGATGCTGATGAGGGAGCCGGTGCGGTAGCAGGTGTAGGTCAGCTCCTCGGAAAGCGGAGCCATGCTGTCGCCGGTGAACAGTTCCGGGCTTTCCTGATACATCATTTTCGTGTCGGCGATGCTTTCCTCCACGGATTCGGATTCCCGCCACTGGTCAAAATTTTCGTTGAAGGTATTGACCCGCGCCATAGCTTCCTCCTGTGCGGGGGTGGCGGGGGTTTCAATCAGCGTGCCGTCGGCGTAGGCCTGTAAATGGGGCAGCTGAAAACTGACGGTCATCAGAAGCGTGCCGTCCTCCGCGTGGACGGTTTCCTCATGGGGATCGGTGGTCACTTCGTAGGTGATCTCCTCCGGGTCTGCCGCGGCAGGCGGCTCAGGATCCTCCGGGGTGGGCAGCGTGGTGATGCCGCAGCCGGCAAGAGCGGCTGCGAGACAGAGCGTCAGGATCAGGGAACAATACTTTTTCATAGGGAACTCCTTTCAGGGAATGGTCACAGCATGGCAGGCCCCTGCCGCCAGAGCGTACCGCCTGCGGCGGCGGACAGCGCCGGGTAGGCCAGCGCATAGAGGTCAGCCCCGCGGGCTTCCAGCCGGAACAGCGCCTGGGCTTCCGGGCTGAGTTGACGGACGGCAGCGGGCTTTGTAATCACCGGCAGCTGGGCACGTTTCCGCATTTGATGCAGCAACGTCCGGCCTGTTTCATTGGCGGCCAGAACCCGCAGATAGGGGACATGGGCAGGCACATCGGCGGGGGTCAGCCCCAGATAGGCCCACAGCACCATCCGCCGCAGGCGGGCATAGGCATAGCGCCGGGTTTTGGCAGCGTCCAGAATGGCGGAGAGGGAAGAGGCCTCCCGGCTGGCATTGTACAGCCGCTGGCCGATGCCCTCCCGGCCGGTGTCCAGCGCGTCAAAATCCGCCGGGGACATTCCGCGGAGACGGGACAGGATTGCCCGCTCGCAGGCGGATGCAAACACCGGTGCGCGGCCTGCGGCTTCCTCTGCCGCATAGGCGGCCTGCATGGCCGGAACCATGCGGGACAGGGCGTCTGCCCGGCGGCCATCCCCCAGCAGCTGGCGGATGGCGGAGGCGGAATATCCTCCAGCGTCTCCGGCGGCAGCGTCGTGGGCTGCGCCGGTTCGGGAAACGGTGAAGATCTCCGGCTCGCTGCCGCTTTGCAGCAGGGCGCGGCAGTACTCGATGCCCAGCGTGTTGTTGGGGCTGGACAGCAGCGCTGCGTCCTCCGCTGCCAGCAGGGCGGAAACGGCCCGCTGCCTTGCGGCGGCGAAGTTGTCCCCTTGGGCAAGCGCAGCTTTCAGAAGCGGGGGGAGGGCAGGACTTTCCAGCGCCTTTGCCGCCCGTAGGAGGGCGGCGCTGTCCCCACACTCGCTGCCGAAGGCCAGCACATCCAACATCCCGGTGCCGGTCAGCACGTCTATGCCGCCGCGGGCAAACCCCTCGGCAGAGCTGACCGCCCATGGCAGGGGCAGCTCCAGCACCAGATCCGCCCCGCTTCGGACGGCGGCTTCCGCCCGCGCCAGCCGCCGCACCAGAGCAAAATCGCCCCGTTGGACGAAATCACCGCTCATGGCGCAGATGATAGCGGTATCGCCGCCGTATTGCCGCCGGACGGCCTGCATCAGAAACGCATGGCCATAATGCAGGGGATTATATTCGGTTATGATACCAGCGGTTTTCACATTTGTCACCTCAAAGCGGTTACAAAAAAATGTCAATTCGGTAAAAATGGTGATTGTATCTTGCGGAGAATTTGCTATAATGAAAAAAACGGTCTTGCGTAAACGCAGGAAGCCTTTTCATTGTATCTTAATTATGAAGGTCTGACAAGACCTTCTCAAAAGAAGAAGGAGAATTGACGATGAACATTCTGGTTATCAATGCAGGCAGTTCCTCTCTGAAGTATCAGCTGCTGAATCCCGAAACCGGCGTGCTGCTGGCCAAGGGCCTGTGCGAGCGTATCGGTATTGACGGCAAGTTCACCTACAAGCCCCAGATCGAGGGCAAGAAGGTGCTGGACGCCGTTGACGTGGCTATGCCCACCCATTCCGAGGCCATTCAGGCTGTGCTGAACGCTCTGGTGGACGCCGACAACGGCGTGATCGGCTCCATGAAGGAGATCGACGCTGTGGGCCACCGCGTGGTGCATGGCGGCGAGAAGTTCGCCAAGTCCGTCCTCATCACCGATGAGGTCATGGCCGCCATTGAGGAGTGCAATCCTCTGGCTCCTCTGCACAACCCTGCCAACATCATCGGCATCAAGGCCTGCCAGGCCATTATGCCCGGCGTCCCCATGGTTGCCGTGTTCGATACCGCGTTCCATCAGACCATGCCCGCCAAGGCCTATATGTATGCCCTGCCCTATGAGTACTATGAGAACGACAAGGTTCGCCGCTACGGCTTCCACGGCACCTCTCACAAGTATGTCTCCCAGCGGGCTGCCGCTATGCTGGGTAAGAAGCCTGAGGAGCTGAAGCTGATCTCCTGCCATCTGGGCAACGGCTCCTCCGTCACCGCTGTGGACGGCGGCAAGAGCGTGGACACCTCCATGGGCTTCACCCCGCTGGCCGGTCTGCCCATGGGCACCCGTGCAGGCGATCTGGACGCAGGTATCCTTCAGTACCTGATGAACAAGTACAACATGGGTATTGATGAGATGCTGAACATCCTCAACAAGAAGTCCGGCGTGCAGGGCGTTTCCGGCGTCTCCTCCGACTTCCGCGATCTGGAGAATGCCCACAAGGAGGGCAACGAGCGGGCCGGTCTGGCTGTTGATATGTTCAACTACGGCGTCAAGAAGCTCATCGGCGCGTATGCCGCTGCCATGGGCGGCGTGGACGCCATCATCTTCACTGCCGGCGTGGGCGAGAACAGCGCTTCTCAGCGTCTGGCCATCGCTTCCGGCCTGGAGTTCATGGGCGTGAAGATGGACGCTGAGGCCAACAACACCCGCGGCAAGGAGGCTGTGATCTCCGCTGCCGATTCCAAGGTGAAGGTCCTGCTGATCCCCACCAACGAGGAACTTATGATCGCCATGGATACCGCTTCCATCGTGAAGGGCTGATCCTGTATCATAACGGAAACAGAAAAAGGAGGTCTCGCCTGAGACCTCCTTTTTTTCAGCGAGAGGAGGAACGCAGGATGCAGCTGAATACCCTGAGTATGGTTCATGACTTTTTGAAGCGCTCCGTGCAGCCCGGCGCTTTCTGCATCGACGCAACGGCAGGGAAGGGGCGGGATACCGCCCTGCTGTGCCGTCTCGCCGGGGAGACAGGGCGGGTGCTTGCGTTTGATGTTCAGCCGGAAGCCGTTGTCCAGACAAAGGCGCTGCTGACGGCGGAGCATCTGACGGCGGAGGTGATCCTCGACAGCCACGCAAATATGGAGCGCTACGCGGCGGCCGGGACGGCGGACTGCATCGTGTTCAATTTCGGGCGGCTCCCCGGCGGAGACCCGTCGATATTTACACAGGCGGATTCCTCCGTTGCCGCGCTGGAAGCGGCGCTGCGGCTGCTGAAGCCCGGCGGAGTGATCGCCGTTGCCCTGTATTACGGCGGCGCCAACGGCTACGGGGAGCGGAACGCCGTGCTGTCATGGCTGGAGGGGCTGGACGACCGGCAGTTTTCCGTGCTCCGCTGTGATTGGGCCAACCGGCGGAACGACCCGCCCATGCCCGTTTTTATCTGGAAGGAGCGGTAGGCGGGATTTCGGCGGCGCGGGAAAGCGCCGTTCTGAGAATTCAGTCCGGTGGAAAAACAGACCCATTGCCCGCCGGTGCGCTTTCTGCTATACTGAAAGAAAAGCGGCGTGACCGCTGAAAGGAGCTGCTTATGAAAAGTGTAAAACCGGGCCGTGGGCCATCCATGATGGGCGGTGTCGCCTCCGTTTTTGCAGTTGTGTTTGGCATTATCTGGATGTGCGGGGCAGCGTCGATGGGGGCGCCCGGTTTCTTCCTGCTGTTCGGAGTGGCGTTTATCGGCATCGGCGTGGTCAACGCGGTGTACAGCTTCAAAAATGCCGCCGGGGAAAACCGCTATTCCGCCTATGACATTGTGGACAGTGACGAGGAGCCGGACCCGCTGGATGAGCGCTTCGGCAGGCAGCCGGACAACGCGGTACCTCCGCAGGCGGGGGAAACGGGGAAGCTTGCCTACTGCCCCTACTGCGGGGCAAAGCTGGGGGAGGGCTTTTCCTTCTGCGGGAAGTGCGGGAAAGCGCTGCCTGAACAGGATATTTGAGTGAAATGGAGCGATACCTATGAAAATCGGACTGCAATTTGCCATGCCTGCGGAGCTGCACGCCCTGCCGGGGGCAAAAGACTGGACGCCCTTTGAAACCGTGTCCGGCATCCCCTTTTATGAAGCGGAACCGGGGATCATCGCCTGCGCCGGCGGCGTCAGCAAGGTAAACGCCGCCATGGCGGCGGAGATCCTGTGCCTGAAATACGGCGTGGATCTGATCCTGAACGCCGGGGTGGCCGGATGCCTGACGGATCTGCCCACCGGCAGTCTGGTGGTGCCGGATGAATTCATCCAGCACGATGTGGATACCACCGCTGTGGGCGATCCCGTTGGGCTGGTGTCCACGGTGAACCGGGTGGAATTCCCCACATGGAAGCCGGAGCATTGCGTGGAAGTCCTGAAAAGGCTGGGCTTTTCCGCCGTGACGGGCCGGGTAGCCACCGGCGACTGGTTTGCCGTGAAGGGGGACCGGGCGGCTTTCATCCGGGATACCTTCCACCCGCTGCTGGCGGAAATGGAGGGCTGCGCCATGGCGCAGGTGTGCCTGCGGAACGGCGTAGGCTTTGCGGCGGTGAAGTCTGTGTCCGACCACCTGTTTTCCGAAAATCAGGCGGCGGAGTATTTTGATTTCGGGCAGGCGCTGGAGAATCTGGGAGCCGTGGTGCTGCCGCTGGCCCGCGCACTGAAAGAGGAGGAACTGTAATGGACAGAATTGCAAGCTTTGCCGTGGATCACAACAAGCTCCTGCCGGGGCTGTACCTCTCCCGGCAGGATGGGGATGTCGTGACGCTGGATCTCCGCTTCAAAAAGCCCAACACGGGAGATCTGCTGAGCAACAGCGAGATGCACTCCGTGGAGCATCTGATCGCCACCCTGCTGCGGAACTCGGAACAGAAGGATGCGGTGATCTACTTTGGCCCCATGGGCTGCCAGACAGGCTTCTACTTCCTGTATGACAGCCGCCTGCTGGATCTGGCAGGGGCGGTAGCGCTGGTGCAGGAAGTGTTTGCACAGGCCTCTGTGTTCGAGGGGGAAATGCCCGGCAAGAGCGCTGCGGAGTGCGGAAACTATCGCAATCTGGACGTGGACACCGGCAAGGCTGTCTGCAAGTGGTATGCCGACCTGATCCGGGACTGGACGGTTGAGGGGCTGGCTTACGAATAATCAACGGCGCAGCCCCTTGAAAACAGCGGCGCAAATACCATTTGCGTGACAACCGTCATCGGAATGTGGTACATTGAAGCCAGCATTTCAGGAGGTGAGCCTATGGCGTCTGTCGGAACCCATATCAAACGGCTACGGGCGGCGAAGCGCATGACGCAGGAGGAGCTGGCGGCGCAGCTCCACGTCACCCGGCAGGCGGTGTCCGCGTGGGAAACGGGGAAGGCCCTGCCGGACGTGGAGATGCTGGAGCGCATCGCCGCGGCGCTGGATGCCGATGTGACAGAGGTGATCTATGGGGCGAAAAGCGCCCCGGATCTGGCGGCGCTGAAACGGGAATGGACCCAACGGGGGATTGGCTGGGGGCTTTGGCTGGCGATCCTTTACTATGTCTTGTTCTGCTGCGGCGTGTGGGGCAGCTGGACCCGTGGCCTTTCCTACCAGTTTTCCAATAAGGATTACCGGGTCATGGAAGAGGTACTGCCGGGAAGCTGGTCTGTAGACGCAGACCTGCGGGAAGTATACCATGGCGCGGAGTCGGTGATCTATGAGGATGACACCGGCTGCCGCATCCGTCTCTATGGGATGGATTGGAACGCAGAGAGCGGTGACTGGAACCTCTGGCTTCGGGCGGAAGGCGCAACGCACTTTTATGCCCCGTGGAGGGGAACCATAGTGACAGGCTGTATGAACAGCTATCTGGATTCCCGGTACTACCGCACCGACAGAGCTGCCGCCCTTACCATCACCGTGAACGGGGAACGGCGCACCGCCGGGCTGATCGGAAGCAGTATTCTGGATAAAAATGACGTCAACTTCGGCTATACCCTTTTTCACGGCACCGGCGACCCGGAGGAACTGCCGGAGAAAGTGACGCTGACATTGACGGGCCTTCTGCGGCTCACCACCCGCTTTGACCGCAGATAGCTGCCCCGCGCCGCAGGCAACGCTGCACAGGCAACGCTGCATTTTTGAAAATTCCCGCATTTTTGCCTTGACATTTGCCGCCGGGTCTGCTATACTATCCACGCAAAACAAAGAGGGCTGATTGCATCCGCCTCACCTCCAGCAAGCGCAAAGAGGTCAAAAGTGTTGTTATCAGGCTGCCGTTCCGGCAGTTTGTTGTCACGCGGGTGCCGGCTTGGTATCCGCGTTTTGTGATTTTAGGAGGAGGTGCTTTGACCATAGCTAAGCAAGTGCATGAACTGAACGAGGACATTCTCGACAAAGAGGTTCGGCTCATCGGCGCCGAGGGGCAGCAGCTGGGCATCATGAGTTCCCAGGAGGCTCTGAAAATCGCAGATGAGCAGGGTCTGGATCTCGTCAAGATTTCGCCCCAGGCTGTACCACCTGTCTGCAAGCTGATGAACTACGGTAAGTTCCGCTTTGAGCAGAGCAAGAAGGAAAAGGAAGCCCGTAAAAATCAGCACGTGGTGGAGATCAAGGAGATCCGGATGTCTCCGGGCATCGACGTGGGAGACTTCAACACGAAGCTCAAAAACGCCCAGAAGTTCATCGCCGATGGAAACCGGGTGAAGGTCTCCGTCCGCTTCCGCGGCCGTGAGATGGCTCATACCGATATCGGCAGGGATCTGCTGAACCAGTTTGCTGAGCAGTGTGCCGAAGTGGCCAACATGGATAAGACCCCCAAGCTGGAGGGCCGCATGATGTCCATCTTCCTTTCCCCCAGGACTGGCAAGTAACTTACAGATTATTCAATACACGGAAGGAGCAACTACAATGCCGAAACTGAAGACTCACAGCGGTGCCAAGAAGCGCTTCAACCTCACTAAGACCGGCAAGGTCAAGCGCGCCAAGGCTTTCAAGAGCCACATCCTCACCAAGAAGGACACCAAGCGCACTCGTCGTCTGCGCGCAGGCGGTTATGCGGACGTCACCAATATGGACGCTGTCCGCAAGATGATCCCCTACAAATAAGTAACGAGACGTTTGAAATAGGAGGCTACTACAAATGGCAAGAGTTAAGGGCGCGATGATGACGCGCAAGAGAAGAAATAAAGTTCTGAAGCTGGCCAAGGGCTATTGGGGTTCCAAGTCCAAGCACTTCAAGATGGCTAACCAGGCCGTCATGAAGTCCCTGACCTACGCTTACACCGGCCGTAAGCTGAAGAAGCGTGACTTCCGCAGCCTGTGGATCACCCGTATCTCCGCAGCCTGCAAGATGAACGGCATGAACTATTCCACCTTCATGCACGGCCTGAAGGTTGCCGGCATCGAGATCAACCGCAAGATGCTCTCCGAGTTGGCCATCTCCGATCCCGCTGCATTCACCCAGCTGATCGAGATCGCTAAGAAGGCTTGATCGCGCTGCACATAAAAACCTCTCCGAATTTTCGGAGAGGTTTTCTTTTGTGATGAGAGGAAAAAGTGGGAGCGCCTTGGGGCGCTCCCGCTTCGCTTACGCTTCAGATACTTCTTCGGAGGCTTCTTCCTGTTCCGGCTCTGCAGGTTCTTCCCACTCCACCATGGTGCCGACACAGCGGTTGATGGGCTGCCCCAGATCATGGAACTTGGCCTCATAGTCTGTCATGACCCCAACCGGGCCGTTTTCGTGGAGATTCCGGGTGACTTCGGACAGTTCAAAGCCAAACTTCGGCAGCTCCTCCACCGAGAACTCAAACAGCGGCTGATTATCGGTCTTGAAATGGATCTGACCGCCCATTTTCAGCACCTGCCGGTACAGCTTCAGGAAGTTGCCGTGGGTCAGGCGGCGCTTGGCGTGACGCTTGCTGGGCCACGGGTCGCAGAAGTTGATGTAGATCCGATCCACCTCACCGGGTGTAAAGAACTGGGGGAGCTGGTCAGCATTGGCGTCCACGAAAAAGACATTGGTCAGTCCGGCGTTTACACACCGTTCCATGGCGACCACCATGGCGTCCGGCACCATCTCAATGGCGATGAACAGTACGTCCGGCTCCGCGGCCGCTGTCCCCTGCGTGAACCGTCCTTTGCCGCAGCCAAGCTCCACCCGCAGCTCCCGCGCCTGCGGCATCAGCTCCCGCCAGTGGCCCTGATGTGCATAAGGATCCCGGATCAGCTGTGCGGCACAGCGCTCCATCCGGGGGATCAAATTCTTCTTTTTTCTCATCCGCATAGGAAAAACCTCCGAAGGTCATATTTTTTCATAGTATAGCATAGAAATCGTTTTCTGTAAACGGGCAGGAAAAATATGAGGGCGGATATCCCGAAGCGCCGCGTGTTTTTCTGTACGCGAAATGGAGTCAAAATTAACCTCTATGGTTTTTACTGCAAAGACAGACTGCCAATTTCAAAAAAATGCACCGTTTTTTTGAAAAAATTCTTGACATTTTCCTATTGCGTGACTATGATTCCAACTAACAACTCAACAGTGCAACACAAACCAATGACGTGAGAGTAAAGATCACCGTGCGCGTCCAGAGAGTCCGGGGTGCTGAGAGTCGGGCCGAACTGCAGATGGTCATAATGGGTCACAGAGGGCGCAGGGAAAGCGGATCTCCGCGAGTATGCTGCGACGCCGCAGGCGGGCGTTATTCAGCCGGGGATATGTTGGTATCCCGCTAAGCGCACGGCAGTTCTGCCGTGAACCAAGGTGGCACCGCGGTCGTATATGCACCGTCCTTGATGGAATTTCCATCGAGGACGGTTTTTTGCGTCCTCATGGAGCAATGCAGCAAAAGGAGGCAATCAAAAATGAGTGAGAAAAAGGGCCGTTTTGGGATGCACGGCGGACAGTATATTCCCGAAACCCTGATGAATGCCGTGCAGGAGCTGGATGCGGCGTATGAACACTACAAGCACGACCCTGGCTTTCAGGCGGAGCTGACCGCCCTGCTGAACGATTACGCAGGCCGCCCCAGCCGCCTGTACTATGCAGGCAAGGTCACGGCGGATCTCGGCGGCGCAAAGGTCTATCTCAAGCGGGAGGATCTCAACCACACCGGCGCTCACAAGATCAACAACGTACTGGGGCAGGCACTGCTGGCCAAGCGGATGGGCAAGACCCGCCTCATCGCCGAAACCGGCGCAGGACAGCATGGCGTGGCCACCGCCACCGCTGCCGCCCTCATGGGCATGGAGTGCGTGGTTTTCATGGGGGAGGAGGATACCAAGCGGCAGGCATTGAACGTTTATCGGATGCGGCTGCTGGGCGCGGAGGCAGTGCCGGTCACCAGCGGCACCGGTACGCTGAAGGACGCCTGCTCCGCCGCCTTCCGGGAATGGACCAACCGTATTTCCGATACCCACTACTGCATCGGTTCCGTAATGGGGCCGCATCCCTTCCCTACCATGGTGCGGGATTTTCAGGCGGTGATCTCCAAAGAGATCAAAGAGCAGCTGCTGGAAAAGGAAGGGAAGCTGCCGGATGCCGTCATTGCCTGTGTCGGCGGCGGCTCCAATGCCATCGGCGCGTTCTACCACTTCATCAACGATCCCTCCGTCCGGCTCATCGGCTGTGAGGCGGCAGGGCGGGGGGTGGACACCGCCGAAACGTCGGCCACCATCGCCACCGGGCGGCCGGGTATTTTCCACGGTATGAAGAGCTATTTCTGTCAGGATTAGTTCGGCCAGATCGCGCCGGTGTATTCCATTTCCGCCGGCCTTGATTACCCCGGCATCGGGCCGGAGCACGCCCATCTCCATGACATCGGACGGGCGGAATACGTCCCCGTCACCGACGCGGAGGCCGTGGATGCCTTTGAGTATCTCAGCCGCATGGAGGGCATTATTCCCGCCATCGAATCCGCCCATGCCGTGGCCTACGCCAGAAAGCTGGCCCCTACCATGGGCAGGAATCAGATCATCGTTGTCAACATTTCCGGCCGGGGCGACAAGGACTGCGCGGCCATCGCCCGCTAGCGTAAAATCAGTGGTATTATGTGAATACGTCATTCATGTCGTGTGAATTCCTGTTATTCTCCTTGCAATCAACCCATCTGTGCAACATGAAACAAAATGGGTATCAGAACGCAGCGTTTGGATGCATCGGTTTGATGCCCTTTTACGCTCCGGTTTTTTTACCGCGGCGACAACGATTACCGGAATTCTATCGTCTCTTTCTGTAACACTGCCTCCTTTTGATTGGCGGGTTTTTCTCCGCACCTCTTGCGAAACAGAAAGAAGCACGGTATAATATGACCGAACAAACCAAAATAGTCATATTTGAGGGGGCGCAAATTTGGCTTTTACCGATTACGAGACTGAGCAGCTCCGCAAGGCGTTGCTGAAGGAAACGCGGCGCTGTGCGGTCACGCTGGGGATGAAGAAAACCTCCGTGGATCAGCTGACGAAGGCGGTCGGCATTGCGAAGGGCTCGTTCTATAAATTCTACGAATCCAAGGAAATGCTTTTCTTCGCGGTTCTGGAAAGTATCCACTCCGAGCTTTACGGGGTGGCTGATCAGGCGTTGCACAGAAATGGCGGCCTGCCAACATCGGAACGTGCGGCAAAGGCGGTCCTTGCCGTCTGCTGGCGGCTGTCCGATACCGGCGACATGGTTTTCATTGAAAACGATGCAAAGCTGCTTTTACAGAGATTGCCGGATGACATCAAAAATGTCCATTACCACGATGACGAGACGCACATCCGTCTGCTTTTGGAGAAATATGACCTTGTGCCGAATCGCGGCATCTCTTTGGCTGCCGCCACGGTGCGGGGACTGATTCTTACCGTTTCTCACAAGGAGCAGATCGGGGAACTGTACCCGCAGGTGCTGGAAACGCTGGTGTACGGCGCTTGCAGGGAGCTATTTGAATAAGCCGAAAGGCCGCAGAAATGCGGCTTTTCCAAGAAATGCGAGTTAGTCTCATCTAACCGCACAACGTATACATTTTGGTTAGGTGACCTAACCGAAAAGGGAGCGATAGCCATGCGAGAACACAAGAACTTCTGGGATAAAAATGCCGGTCGGTATGACCGCTTTATGCGAAAGGACCGGGCTGCGTATGACGAGATGTATGAACTGATCCGACCGGAGGTGAAAGCCAAGACGGTGCTGGAGTTGGCCACCGGCACGGGGCTGATCGCAAAACACATTGTGAACGCGGCGGCGCACATCGAGGCGACAGACGCCTCCCCGGAGATGATCGCCGAGGCAAAGCGGGATAATCAATCTGCAAAGCTGCACTTTTCGGTGCAGGATATGTTCCGCCTGCCCTATGCGGACAAGTCCTTTGACGCGGTAATCGTGTCCAATGCGCTGCACATCGTGCCGCAGCCGGAGAAAGCCCTGCAAGAAATCAAGCGGGTTCTGAAGGATGACGGCATGTTGATTGCGCCCACCTTTACCCACGCGGGAAATTCGTTTCCCGGCAAGGTCAAGGCATTTTTCATGAAGCTGGCAGGCTTCCCTCTCCACAGCAGATGGACGAGCGAGGAATACCTGCGCTTCCTGTGGCAAAACGGATGGGCGGTGCGGAAAAGCGCTGTGCTGAAAGCCTCGTTCCCGCTGACCTATGCGGAATGTGTGAAATCGGAGGTGTGATATGTCATTCTTTGAAAACACCCGCAAGCCCGTGGGTTTTGGCGGGAAGCTCATGGTCGCTATGATGAACGTCGGGCACAGCGCTGTGGCCCGGTGGGGACTTCAATTTTTGGCGCTTGCGCCGGATGCCAAGGTGCTGGACTGCGGCTGCGGCGGCGGGGCGAACATCCGACGGCTGCTGAAAAAATGCCCACAGGGCGTCGTCAAGGGCATTGACTATTCCCCCGTCAGCGTGGAGAAATCCAAAAGGGTCAATGAGACTGCCATCGTGGAGGGACGCTGCGCCGTTCTGCAAGGCAGCGTGGCGGATATGATGTTTGCTGATAACTGGTTCGATGCGGTGACGGCCTTTGAAACCGTCTATTTCTGGCCTGACCTGCCGCGGTGCTTCCAGGAGGTTTACCGGGTGCTGAAGCCCGGCGGGACATTTCTCATCTGCAACGAAAGCAATGGCGACACAGACAGGGACGAAAAGTGGACGGAGATCATCGGCGGCATGACCATCTACAAGGATGCCGAACTAAAGGCGTATCTGGAGCAGGCAGGCTTTCACGATGTGCAGATACACAAAAAAAGAAGCTGGCTCTGCGTCACGGCGCGGAAATGAGGAGGGCTAAAGCATGAGCATTTTTGCATCCATCCTGCGCACGGCGTATAAGCTCTCCGGCGCGAAAAAGGCGTTTGCCTTGCCGGAGAATGCGCTGCAAAAGGAAATCGAAAAGCAGAACCGGCATCGTGGCGTTTTTACGCCCACCGACCGCAAGGCACATTATGAGACGATCACAGTGGGCGGCTTCCCCTGTCTGATCGTGCGAGAGCATCCGAAGCCGTCCGAGCGCGCGATTCTCTATTTCTTTGGCGGCGGCATGGTGATCGGGCCGGATAAGGGCGACCTACCTGTGATACGCAAGCTCTGCCGCGAAACCGGCTGCGATGTGTGGTTTCCGTTTTACCCGCTCTGCATGGCGTATTGCATTAGTATGCAAGCCTTAGAGGGCAAAATTCGCCTTTGTTAATTTACACCAGAGTTTACACCAGGTCATTAAAAAGATATAAAAACTTATAATCACTTATAAAACGCGAGGTTCGGAAAACTCTACAGGTGGCTGATTTTTAAGAACTTATGGGAACTTATGAGGACTTATGAACTGCGTGATAATTTTAACGTTAATTATTTAACGGATATGTAGAAAATTTAACGAAGTGTTTGTGTGATGTGCAGAAAATGCCCGGAATGGGGAAAAGATGCTTGCTTAATTGCGGCATTGACCTTATAATAGGAGCCAGGTTGAACAGTGCCTGCGGAGAACAGCTCCGAAGGCGCGGGTACCTCACTATTGAAAATAACAGGAGGAATCTCACATGAAAGTAGCAGTATTTGGCGCCGGCACCATGGGCAGCGGCATTGCTCAGGTTTTCGCGGCAAAGGGCCACACCGCCCTGATGTATGCAAGCTCTGTGGCTTCCGCTCAGAAGCATAAGGACAAGCTGGCCGCATCCCTGCAAAAACGCGTGGAGAAGGGCAAGATGACGCAGGAGGCTGTGGACGCTCTGCTGGCTAACATTCTGGTGGAGGAGAAGTCCGCCTGCGCTGACGCCGATCTGATCATCGAGTGCGTCAAGGAAGACATGGCCACCAAGAAGGAGCTGCTGAACGAGCTGGACGTTCTGTGCAAGCCTGAGGCGATCTTCGCTTCCAACACCTCCTCTCTGTCCATCACTGAGATGGGCCACGGCCTGAAGCATCCCGTGATCGGTATGCACTTCTTCAATCCCGTCCCCAGCATGAAGCTGGTGGAGATTATCCGCGGCGCCAACACCACGCAGGAGACCTTCGATACGATCTACAAGCTGTCTCAGGACATCGGCAAGGATCCCGTTGAGGTTGCCGAGGCTCCCGGCTTTGTGGTCAACAAGATCCTGATCCCCATGATCAACGAGGCCATCGGTCTGGTGGAGACCGGCGTCGCTTCTGTGGAGGATATCGACAAGGCCATGCGTCTGGGCGCCAACCATCCCATGGGCCCATTGGCTCTGGGCGATTTCATCGGTCTGGACGTGTGCCTGGCCATTATGGACACCCTGTACACCGAGACCGGCGATCCCAAGTATCGTCCCGCCCTGCTGCTGAAGAAGATGGTGCGCGGAGGTCTGCTGGGCAAGAAGTCCGGCAAGGGCTTCTACGACTACAGCAAGTAAATACATCCATTGACCAGGCTGCCGTATGGCAGCCTGGTTTTTGTGAAACTTCAACAGTTTCTTTAGAGAAAAATGGAAAATATGTCGGCTTCGACATCTGATACAAAATTAACGTTAAAATTTTGGCAACTATTACAAGGCGCTTTTCCTTGCCTTTCTGCACATATAGCGTTATAATTTTCACATAGTCAGGACGACGTATGGCCTGAAGCTGCAACAGGGAAGTTTCACTGTTGCGATTTATTTGGCTGAAAGATGTTAAAATTGTAACAAAGCGTACAATGGAAACGTTTTGCCGTCCGCGAAAGGTTGTATTGCTTGCTCTGGTGAGAACGGAAGGAGAGAGCCGTTCAAGGCCGGAGGATTGTAATAACCGAACAAGAAATTGTAGGAGGATCGAATCATGGATTTTCATCTGACAAACGAGCAGCAGATGCTCCGCAAGATGTACCGGGAATTCGCCGAAACCGAGGTCAAGCCTCTGGCTGAGGAGATCGATGAGGAAGAGCGCTTCCCCATGGAGACCGTCGAGAAGATGGCGAAACTGGGCATGATGGGCATTTACTTCCCCAAGGAGTACGGCGGTGCCGGCGGCGATGTCCTGTCCTATGCCATGTGCGTGGAAGAGCTGGCCAAGGTCTGCGGCACCACTGCTGTTATCGTGTCCGCACATACCTCCCTGTGCTGCGCTCCTATTTTTGAAAACGGCACCGAGGAGCAGAAGCGCAAGTATCTGCCCGACCTGCTCAGCGGCAAGAAGATCGGCGCGTTCGGCCTGACCGAGCCCGGCGCCGGCACGGATGCTTCCGGCCAGCAGACCACTGCTGTCCTTGAGGGCGACCATTATGTTCTCAACGGCTCCAAGTGCTTCATCACCAACGGCAACGTGGCTGATACTTTCGTGGTGTTCGCCATGACCGATAAGTCCAAGGGCAACCACGGCATCACCGCTTTCATTGTCGAGAAGAGCTTCCCCGGCTTCTCCACCGGCAAGCATGAGAAGAAGATGGGCATCCGCGGTTCTTCCACCTGCGACCTGATCTTTGAGGACTGCATCGTTCCCAAGGAGAACCTGCTGGGCAAGGAAGGCAAGGGCTTCAAGATCGCCATGCAGACGCTGGATGGCGGCCGTATCGGCATCGCTTCTCAGGCTCTGGGTCTGGGCGAAGGCGCCGTGAACGAGGCCATCAAGTACACGCAGGAGCGCGTTCAGTTCGGTAAGCGTCTGAGCCAGTTCCAGAACACCCAGTTCCAGCTGGCCGATATGCACTGCCGTATGCAGGCTGCTCAGTATCTGGTGTATGCTGCCGCTATGAAGAAGCAGAACCATGAGGATTACTCCATGGACGCTTCCATGGCCAAGCTCTTCGCCGCTGAGGCCGCTTCCGACGTGACCCGCCGCGCTGTCCAGCTGTTCGGCGGCTACGGCTACACCCGTGAGTATCCCGTGGAGCGCATGATGCGCGATGCCAAGATCACCGAGATCTATGAGGGTACTTCTGAAGTCCAGCGCATGGTCATTGCCAGCCACCTGGGCGTGAAATAATTGAAGGAGGTAAAGGTTAAAATGAAGATCATTGTTTCTATTAAGCAGGTTCCCGATACCTCCGGCAAGGTTGCTGTCAATCCCGATGGTACCCTGAACCGTGCTTCCATGCAGACCATCACCAACCCCGACGACATGAACGCTCTGGAAGCCGCTCTGGCCATTAAGGACGCCACCGGCTGCAAGGTCACCGTTGTCACCATGGGTCCCCCGCCCGCAGCCGGCATGCTGCGTGAGGCTCTGGCCATGGGCGCTGACGAGGCTTATCTGGTTTCCGCCCGCGAGTTCGGCGGTTCCGATACCTATGCTACTTCCCAGATTCTGGCCGCTGCCATCAACAAGATCGGCGTGGAGAAGGACGATGTCGTTATGTGCGGCCGTCAGGCCATCGACGGCGATACCGCTCAGGTCGGCCCCCAGATCGCTGAGAAGCTGCATCTGCCCCAGGTCACTTACGCTGCCGAGATCACCAAGACTGGCGACGAGATCACCGTCAAGCGTATGCTGGAGGATGGCTATATGACCATCAAGGTTCACACCCCCTGCCTGATCACCTGCATCAAGGAGCTGAACAATCCTCGTTACATGAGCGTCGGCGGCGTGTTTGAAGCCTATGGCAAGCCCCTGACCACTCTGGGCTATGAGGATCTGAAGGACGATCCCCTGATCGATGCCACCACCATTGGCCTGAAGGGTTCTCCCACCAACATCTTCAAGAGCTTCACGCCTCCCCAGAAGGGTGCCGGCATGA
>ERZ838483.96-NODE-96-length-106064-cov-6.884981_pt1 | contig 106064 bp, 84 predicted proteins | sample MGYA00519939_ERZ838483 | MGnify/ENA primary metagenome ERZ838483 (study PRJEB31850, sample SAMEA3708836) | human gut metagenome | biome: human gut; feature: human-associated habitat; material: faeces | place: China | collected 2014 ...
TGGGCGTATGAAATTTGCGTGGCTCTGACACTAGTACGAGAGGACCGTGTTGGACTGACCTCTGGTTTACCGGTTGTGCCGCCAGGTGCATTGCCGGGTATCTAAGTCGGGATTGGATAAGTGCTGAAAGCATCTAAGTACGAAGCCAGCCACAAGATTAGATTTCTTAGGGTCGTCAAAGACGATGACGTTGATAGGATGCAGGTGTAAAGGTGGTAACATCACAGCCGAGCATTACTAATTGCCCGTTCACTTTCTTTCAGATATGTACCGGTTGGGTATATACGTTTAGCTGTTTTCATTTTACTTTTCATCATGTCATAACCTTATTGAATTTATTCAGGTGGTTATAGCACGAGGGTTCCACCTCTTCCCATTCCGAACAGAGAAGTTAAGCCTCGTCACGCCGATGGTACTGCGTAACAGTGGGAGAGTAGGTAGCCGCCGTTTTTTAAGAAGCCCCTTGATTCAGCAACGAATCAAGGGGCTTTCTGTTTTCCGCCACTTCTGAAAATGATTGCTATAAATCTTTTTTTAAGATAATAAATGGCTTTCTTTGGAAACAAAATCTTTTCTGACTTGTTCTAATAGTATGATTAAGATTTATAGTTTAAATGATGTGAATGATGATAAACTTAATCAATTTAATGACTATATTTGCGACCGAATTAGGTGAGACTAATAAATAACAACTAAGATATAATGAAAAGTTCTCCGAGATTCATATTGGCTTGTGTTCTGCTGATGCTATCTTTTAGCATAAGTGGAAATGCTACGGATTTCTCTACTTGCATATCTAGTTGTGAATCGACTTGTCAGTTCTCTGAATCATCTTCAGACAATACGAATCATCGTCCTTCTGTAGGTGGTCATCATGTGGATTATGATAACACACAGTCTTTATCCATTTCTGATGTAGAATTGGGCTTTAAGCCTGTTTCCGAAACGAATTCTAATTATCGTCTGCGTAGAATCATTGAAATTAATGACTCTTTGAAAGACATTATTAATAAGTTTTTCTTGTTGAGAGAAAACTCACTGGTATTAGATCAAAGTAAATCCTATTATTCGGATAAGGATCCTCATTATTCCATTATCTGCAGCGACTATTATGTGTTCGCTCTGAGACGTATCCTTATTTAGTATTTATTCCCCTCACTTCAATTAGTAATTTACTTTTCATACCCTGTATGAACTGTGTGGCTTTTTGTATCTAAAAAAGTTACCGGGTCTATAGCGCAGTGTGTCTAATTCTATTGACATTTTTTTTCTAAATAACTAAAATTAATATCTTAACAAAAAACTTATTATGGAAACTACTAAAAAAACTCATGTCGTAGGTATAAAGAATGCCGGTATCGTTATTATCTGCTGTTTTATTCTGGCAGTATGTATTTATCATTTCCTGTTGGGAAATCCGTCAAACTTTATGAACAATGATCCGAACAATCACCCGTTGCCAGGAAACTTTTTGGGTACCATTTACAAAGGTGGTATTATCGTGCCTGTCATTCAGACACTGCTGTTGACTGTACTTGCATTGAGTATCGAACGCTATTTTGCTCTCCGCTCTGCTTTCGGAAAAGGTTCTTTAGCTAAATTCGTTGCTAATATCAAAGCTGCATTGGCTGAGGGGGATATTAAGAAAGCGCAGGAAATCTGTGATAATCAGAGAGGTTCGGTAGCTAATGTGGTTACTTCTACTCTTCGTAAATATGACGAAATGGAGAAGAATACTGCTTTGTCTAAGGAGCAGAAGTTGTTGGCAATCCAGAAAGAGCTGGAAGAAGCTACTGCATTGGAAATGCCTATGATGCAACAGAATCTTCCGATTATTGCCACAATCACTACATTGGGTACATTGATGGGACTGCTCGGTACTGTAATCGGTATGATCCGTTCGTTTGCCGCTTTGTCCGCAGGTGGTGGTGCTGACTCTATGGCTCTGTCACAAGGTATTTCCGAAGCCTTGATTAACACTGCTTTCGGTATCTTGACCGGTGCATTGGCTGTTATTTCCTACAACTATTACACTAACAAAATTGATAAACTGACTTACGGTCTCGACGAAGTCGGATTCTCTATCGTGCAAACTTTTGCCGCTACTCACTAATTCTGCGGACCCTTTAAAATCTATAAATCATGGGTAGAGCGCAAATTAAAAAGAAAAGTACGTTCATAGATATGACCGCTATGAGTGACGTTACTGTATTGCTTCTTACCTTCTTTATGTTGACTTCAACATTCGTGAAGAAAGAACCGGTGCAAGTAAACACTCCGGCTTCCGTATCGGAAATCAAGATTCCGGAGACAAACGTGCTCCAGATTCTGGTAGATCCTAGCGGAAAGATATTTATGAGCCTCGACAAACAGCAGGATATGCAGGCTGTTTTGGAGAGCATGGGTGAAGAGTATGGTATTAAGTTTACTCCGGAACAGCAGAAGCGGTTTACGTTAGCTTCCACTTTCGGAGTGCCTATCAGAAGTATGCAGAAATTCCTCGATCTTCCTGAAGAACAACGGGATAAGATTCTTAAAAACGAAGGAATTCCATGTGATAGTACCGACAACCAGTTTAAGGCATGGGTACGCAATGCGCGTGCAGCCAACGCTGATTTGCGAATCGCTATCAAGGCGGATGCATCTACTCCATACTCGGTGATAAAGAACGTTATGAACTCACTTCAGGATTTGAGAGAGAACCGGTACAACCTGATTACTTCTCTCAAAGGGGAATCTGAAGAATAGAAAGGAGGAAAACAGTATGAGTGCTGAAGTACAAGAGAGCGGCGGAAAAAATGGAAAGAGCAAACAGAAAAAGTTTGCCGTGCGGGTGGATTTCACTCCGATGGTGGATATGAATATGTTGCTGATTACTTTCTTTATGCTTTGTACCACCCTGAGCAAGCCTCAGACGATGGAGATAAGCATGCCGAGTAATGATAAGAGTATAACAGAACAACAGAAGAGTATGGTGAAGGCTTCGCAGGCAATCACATTGCTGCTGGGAGCGGACAATAAGCTCTATTACTACGAGGGTGAACCGAACTATAAGGATTACACTTCGCTGAAAGAGACAAGTTACACACCGGATGGAATACGTTCCATACTTCTTCAGAAGAATGCGGCTGCCGTGAACAAGGTGAGGGCTTTGAAGCAGCAGAAGCTGGACCTTAAGATTTCAGAAGAGGAATACCGGAAACAGGTTTCCGAAATTAAGAGCGGAAAAGATACGCCGACCGTGATTATCAAGGCGACGGATGACGCTTCTTATAAGAATCTGATTGACGCGCTGGACGAGATGCAGATATGTAATATAGGTAAGTATGTGATTACGGACATTGCCGAAGCAGACGAATTCTTGATGAAGAATTTCGATGAGAAGGGTGCCTTGTCACAGAATCTGGCCGATAAATGATGTAACACCTAAAACAGAAAAGTAAAATGGCAAAAATAGATTTGACTTCTTCGGAATGGTGTCAACTGATTTTTGAAGGCAAGAATCAGGCGTATGGTGCCTATAAGATGCGTGCTAATTCGACAAAACGGCATAATCTGGCAATGTTTGCCGTATTGGTCATCGCATTGACCGGGTTTACGATTCCTACGTTGCTCAAGTTGGCAACTCCGAAACAAAAGGAAGTGATGACGGAGGTTACTACTCTGTCGAAATTGGAAGAACCGGAAATCAAGCAGGAAGAGATGAAGCGGGTAGAACCCGTAGCTCCTCCACCCCCTGCATTGAAGAGTTCTATTAAGTTTACGGCTCCCGTCATCAAGAAGGATGAAGAGGTGCACGAGGATAATGAGATCAAGAGTCAGGAAGAGTTGACTTCTACTAAAGTAGCGATCTCCATTGCCGATGTGAAAGGTAATGATGAAGAGAATGGTGCGGATATCGCTGACTTGAAGCAGGTAGTAACACAGGCTGAGCCGGAACCGGAAAAAGTGTTCGATATGGTAGAACAGATGCCTGCCTTCCCGGGCGGAATGCAGGAATTGATGGTTTATCTGGGAAAAAACATCAAATATCCTACCATTGCACAGGAGAACGGAACACAAGGACGTGTTATCATTCAGTTTGTCGTAGAGCGCGACGGTACTATTTCGGATGTGCGTGTGGCACGTGGTGTAGATCCTTATCTGGATAAGGAAGCCGTACGTGTGGTAAAGAGTATGCCGAAGTGGATTCCGGGCAAGCAGAACGGTAAGGCGGTGCGTGTGAAGTTTACAGTTCCGGTAATGTTCAGATTACAATAAAAAGATGATGAAAAGACAATTTTGGCTGATAGGAATCGTTTTGCTGGCGGCATTAAGTGCTTGCCGTTCTAAATCGAAAGACGGACCGACGGATACGTATTCGTCCGGGGTGATAGCTATTGCAGCGGATGAAAGTTTCGAACCCATTGTGCAGGAAGAAATCGATGTGTTTGAGAGTTTGTATCCTTTGACCGGAATTGTTCCTCGCTACACTACTGAAGTAGAGGCGATTAATTTACTTCTGAAAGACAGTGTCCGGTTGGCAATCGCAACCCGGACACTGACTGAGGAAGAAATGAATTCGTTTCACAGCCGTAAGTTTTATCCTCGTGAGATTAAGCTGGCTACGGATGGACTGGCACTGATTGTGAACCGGGAGAATCCGGATTCATTGTTGAGTGTGCGCGATTTCCGCCGTATCTTGACGGGAGAAATGAAAGATTGGAAACAGGTAAATCCGGGTTCCCGTCTGAAAGGTATTCGGGTGGTGTTCGACAATAAGAACTCCAGTACAGTGCGCTTTGCGATGGATTCGATCTGCAACGGAAAACCGTTGGCGGAAGGAAATGTGAGTGCTTTGAGGACAAATCAGCAGGTGATAAATTATGTAGTGCAGAATCCTGATGCGATAGGTGTGATAGGTGTGAACTGGCTGGGAAACCGCAGTGATACTACCAATCTCTCTTTCAGGGAGGAAATCAGGGTGATGGCGGTGAGTGCCGAAGATGTGGCGACTCCCGGAAACAGCTATAAACCTTATCAGGCTTATTTGTATTATGGCAATTATCCATTGGCACGGCCGATTTATGCAATTCTGAATGATCCTCGCAACGGGCTGCCTTGGGGATTCACTTCTTTTATGACCTCCGACAAGGGGCAGCGCATCATATTAAAATCCGGACTTGTCCCGGCTACTCAGCCGATACGTGTAGTCCATGTGAATGGCGAATAATAACTAAAATTAGAGACTATCATGAAACGAGTACAAATGTTTTTAGCTGGAGCGTTTATAGCAGTTGGGTCGCTCTATGCACAAACTCCTGCCTCCGAATGGAAAGCGGGTGTTGCAAAATTGAAAGAAACTATTCAGGCGAATCCGGCACAAGCGGCCGAAGAGGCTGAACAAATGATAAAAGGCAAGAATAAAAAGAATATAGAGCTGTTGCTGGCTATCGGCGAGGCTTATCTGGAAGCTGGCAAAATACCGGAAGCTCAGCAATATGTGGCTCTTGCCAAAAAAGCAAACGGCAAATCGGCTGATGCGGCCGTATTGGAGGGAGATATTGCCCTCAAACAGAAGAATGCCGGTCTTGCTTCTCAAAAATATGAGGAAGCCATTTACTTTAATCCGCGCTGTGCGGAGGCTTATCTGAAATTTGCAGATATCTATAAGATGGCAAATTCGAGTCTTGCTATCGAAAAGCTGAATCAACTGAAAGCTTTGCAACCGTCTAACACCGGTGTAGACAAGAAGCTGGCCGAGATTTATTATTTGAAGAATGATTTCAGCAAAGCTGCGGATGCTTATTCGCGTTTTGCTATGGGACCGGTAGCTACTGAGGAGGATTTAGTGAAGTATGCGTTTGCTTTATTCTTGAACCATGATTTCGAGAAGTCGCTTGAAGTAGCCAACATGGGACTGCAAAAGAATCCCCGCCATGCTGCGTTCAACCGCCTGGCAATGTATAATTATACCGACTTGAAGCGTTTTGACGAAGCGATGAAAGCTGCGGATATTTTCTTTAATGAAACCGATAAAGCCGATTATTCTTATTTGGATTATATGTATTACGGACATCTGCTGGAAGATTTGAAAAAGTATGATGAAGCTGTGATACAATATGAAAAGGCGGTTCAATTGGATCCCTCCAATACGAACTTATACAAAAACATCTCTGCTGCTTACGAGCGGAAGAATGATTATAAAAAGGCGATCAGTGCTTACCGGAAATATTATGCATCTCTTGATAAGGAAAAACAGACTCCGGACTTACAGTTCCAGTTTGGCAGACTTTATTATGGAGCGGGTACGCAATCTGATTCATTGACAATCACTGTCGAAGAGCGTAAACAGGCTTTGGCGTCTGCCGATTCTGTTTTCCAAGCTATCGCAGTGGCAGCACCGGATAGCTATCTGGGTAATTTCTGGAGAGCACGTGCCAATTCCGCACTTGACCCCGAGACTACTTTAGGATTGGCTAAACCTTTCTATGAGGAAGTGGCTACTTTATTGGAAAGTAAAAATGATCCTCGTTACAATGCTGCCTTGGTTGAGTGCTACAGCTATCTGGGCTATTATTATTTGTTGGCTATCGAGAATCCGGCATTGAAGGCCGAAGCGAAAGCGAACAAGGAGACGTCTAGGGACTACTGGAGTAAAATTCTGGCTATAGACCCCGCTAATGCTACTGCTAAAAGAGCATTGGATGGCATCAAATAGTGAATAATTTTAGTTGTTTGTCGTGACGGGAGGAGTGGAGAGTGATCTTAGCTCCTCCTTTTTTGCACTTTTTCTATTTATTGCTATTGCAATTTATAATGTCTTTGTCAATGTAAAGCAGTCTATGTCTGGTGCCCAATCGTAGCTGTTGCCGATCCGAATGGTATTGTAACCAGCTTTCAGTTCTACCGGGATTGAGATTTGGCTGTGATTATCGTCCTCTCCCAAAGAGCTGATTTTTGTGATGATACCGTTGACATCTACCTCTATCTGCCGTCCTTTTCCGTGTGAATAGTGGATGGTCATATTATAACGTCCGCCGTCTTCACTATATACTTCGCGCCATTCGGCATAGTTCTCCGGTTTTCCACCAAGAAATCCAACTTTCATTTTGCCGGAGGCTTCTTTGTCATAAGCATACTGGATACCTTTGGCGTTTTTGCCTAAGTCATTGAAAAGAGGCAGGTAAGCCCATTCCGCTTCATACAAGGTCGGTTCCAGGCGTGCCTCACCTTCCATGCGGAGGAACATGGCACTGTGGGCAGGGAGCGTTTGCTCAAAAATACCGGAAAAACTGCCTAAATCACTGTGTCTTACTAAATCACGCACTTTCACATTTCCACCGAATTCCAAAGAAGAGAATGGAACGGAGAACCTACATACGGTGTCGGATGGGTTGTACAATGCTATGGCACGCACATTGCCACGTTTCTGCTCGATATCTTTCACCAATACGTATCCTTCGTTCTCATGTTGTGCTACGTATGCCTGTAATCCCAAAGGATCTTGGTTGAGTGCGATTAATTCCTTATTTTTCAGTAATTCGAGCGAAGAATCCGGCATTTTTTCCAAGTCGCATCCGATGAGTAACGGAGAGCTCATGATACACCATAGGCCGAAATGGGCTTCCTCTTCGGTCGGAGTAAGACCGTTGCCGCCTACTCTGCTATTGTTGCGGAATCCGACCACCATCATATCCATGTCGTTATAATGTCCGTTTCCGGCATAGGCAGACAGGTAGAGGTTCTTCCCGACTACATATTTTAATGAATTCCAATGTGCATTGATATCACCGCTGATACGCCAGGAAGTTGCTGCGTCTTTGGCCCAAGTGCCGGGGTAAGCCCATCGGCAGATGTTTATGGAAACATTTTTATTCACTTTATCTATGCTGTTGCGGATAGAGGTATATCGTTCTTTCTCATCCAGTCCTAGCACTTCTCCACCGCAATAATCTATTTTGATGAAATCGAAGCCCCAGTCGCCGAAGTATAATTGGGCGTCTTGCGGTTCGTGGCCGTAGATACCAGCTCCTATTCCTATAGAGTCCTTGTTCCAGAGAGAGCCGCACGTTCTAGTCCCTGCATCCGTATAGAGTCCCGCCTTCATTCCCAAACTGTGTATATGGTCTGCCACAGGTTTCATGCCATTAGGGAAACGTTTCTCGTTTGCTTGCATGACTCCGTTTTCATCCCTTTTGCCGAAGTATCCGTCATCTACATTGATGTACTGATAGCCTGCATCTTTCAATCCTTTCTCCACCATGAGGTCGGCCTGATGTTTAATAATGTCTTCGCTGATGTCTACCAGAAAGGCGTTCCACGAACTCCATCCCATAATAGGTGGATTGAACGGTCGTTCGTTCTCTGAAAGAGTGGTTTGGGGCTTTGCACAACTGACGCACAAAAGAGAAGCTACTACTGCTGTAAAGATAAAAGATCTGTTTTTCATGATATAATAGGTTGGTGTTTAAAAAAACAAAGGGGCAACTTACTGAAAAACAGAAAGCTACCCCTTTGATTGTCGGAATGAGGCGACTCGAACGCCCGACCCCTACGTCCCGAACGTAGTGCGCTACCAACTGCGCTACATTCCGATTGCTTTTGAAAAGTGGTGCCACCAGGAATCGAACCGGGGACACAAGGATTTTCAGTCCTTTGCTCTACCAACTGAGCTATGACACCTTTCTTGTTTGCGGGTGCAAAGATAAGTATATTTTTTAATACCGCAATAACTTTGGAAGAAATTTTCGCCAATTTCTGATATGGAGAATAATAGTTGTATTTTTTGCAAATATATATCCCGTATCAACTACCTGAATAGCCGATACGGGATTACTTTTTATATACAGAGATATACCTTTACCTTTTACTTAGGTATCTCCTTTTTGGTATTTCCGGTTTCCGGAGATGTATTATTAGGGGTTGCACTTCCGCTTGAAACCTTAGAACTTCCTGACGGAGTAGCACCGGAAGCTGTTGCATCAGAAGTTGTCGCATTGGAAGTTGTCGTACTGGCACTACCGGCAGCTACATTCGCAGTTTGAGGCTGTATTTCCCAATGGAACGGTTCGAAATTGGAATTCGGGTCTACCCAAGACGGTTTCTTTGCTGCATAGATGATGAATGGAGCAACAACGACAATGATAGCACCGATAATCAGTACGGAGAACCATACAGTGTTGCTACCTGTAGAAATCTGGCTGGGCGGGATAAAGCTAAGGATAAAGGCAAGCAATGATCCGCAGAAACCGAGTCCGCCGACGAACCACATCAAACCGTTGCCACTCTTACCGATACGGAACGGGCGGTTCAGTTTTTTCATCTTATAACGAAGTGCGATTGCTCCGGAGAACATCAACAGGTACATGATAAGATAAAGAATCACTGTCAGCTGAGACAGGATCTGGTAGAAACTCTGTACAGAAGGCATTACCACAAACAACAGACTTAATACAGTTACTGCTATACCCTGCACGAACAGAATGTTTTTCTGTACACCCAGTTTGTTTGTTTTCTGGAAGAACGGAGGCATATAACCGGCTTTACCTACGGCAAAGATACCTTTTGACGGACCGGCAACCCATGTCAATACACCTGCCAATACACCGAAGGCAAGGGCGATGGCAATGATCGGTGATAACCAGGAAGCATGGATATACTTGAAGTAGTTGTCAAAACCGACAAGTAAGCTCTGAGTCAGGTTAATATCATTTGCGGGGATGATAACACCAAGTGCGAAAGTACCTAGCACAAAGATAAGAACGGTGATAAGCGCACCGATAAATACTGCTTTCGGGTAGTTCTTGGATGGATTATCTACATCTTTCACGTGGATACCGCCCATTTCCATACCGGCATAGAACAAGAAGATACTGGCGGCTAGAACGACATTGTCGAAATTGGTAAAGTCGGGAAAGAAGCTGCTGTCGAAATTCATGTTAGAGTGTCCGCCTGTTGCGAGATAAATGATACCTAGGATAATCAACAATCCGGCCGGAATAATCGTACCGACCAAACCGCCGATTTTAGCCACTTTACCAACCCAGCTCATACCTTTCAGGGAAATGAATGTTGCCAGCCAATAGATGATAAGTACGACGACAAGCGTGTAATACTTGTTGTTTGCCAGTGACATATCATGTACGTCATTCATTCCGATGAAGGCGATGGATACGGCACCGAATGTTAGTACTGTGGGATACCAGATTGTACTTTCAATCCATTGTACCCAAATGGCGAGGAATCCCAGTTTCTTGCCGTAGGCTTCGCCTACCCACCGGAACACACCGCCTTGTTTATCCTGGAACATGGCCGCCAATTCTGCTGCGACGAGCGATGTAGGAATAAGAAAGACAATAGCTGCAAAAAGATAGTAAAAGGCCGAACTCATTCCGTATACGGCCTCGGCCGGTAGTCCACGTAATGATACTACTGCCGTAACGTTCATGATAGCGAGGGTAAACACCCCCAGCTTCACTGCATTTTTAATATTTGCCATAAGTTAAGGTTTTAAGTGAAAAATATTTTAAAGTCAGTGTTATAACAACATTTTGTACGAGATGTTCCCGCAATCTCTTTCAAAGTTCGTTAATTAACATCGTAAGATAAATAGATTGTAATAGAAAAAGGTTACTATCGCGCAATAGTAACCCTTCACTTTTTATCGGGAAAGTCTTTTAATCGACGATCGTGATATGATTCTGACCGAATACATTCAGTCCTAGTTTGTTCATGATGTACTGGATAGCCAACTGTGCTTTTACAGAGTTACCCGATCCATCCAAAGGAGGAGCGAATGCTGCGATACCGAACTGTCCGGGCAACACACCCATCACACCACCTCCTACACCTGTCTTGGCAGGAATACCGGAAGTATACATCCAGTCGCCGGTATGTTCGTAGAAACCTACCGCGGCAATCATGGCTGTGATTTTAGGAGACAAGCTGGCGTCGAACACTTCTTTCTTGGTCACCGGATTCACACCGCCGTTGGCGATTGTTCCGGCAGCGATGGAAAGCTGCAATGCGGTCACTCCCAATGAACATTGACGCGTATAAAGGTCTAGAGACATATCCGGATCATCATAGATACGGTTGTAGTTCTTCAGTAGCCAAGCAATGGAACGGTTGTTGAAGTTAGTATCCGATTCGGACTTATACAATTCGTCTATCAGTTGAGGAGCACTGCCGCACAAGTCGGTTATGTTTCCTACGATGGCGTCCCATTTCTTGGCAGAGTCGCCTATTGGTTTCACCATACTGCAAGCGGAGATGGCGCCGGCGTTTACCAATGGAGTAGACGGGTGGTCGTTTTCTAGCAAGATGGCGATGATAGAGTTGAAAGGCAAGCCTGTCGCGTCAGCTCCGATCTTGTCCAATATTTCCTTAGCGCCATATTGACGCAGAGCCAGGATAGCCGTATGTACTTTGGATACGGATTCTATTCCGAAGCGGTAGTCGGTATCTCCCACATGGATGGTCTGCCCGTTGAGCAGGCAGACACTGATTCCAAAGAGATCTTTGTTGACATTGGCCAAGTAAGGGATATAGTCGGCATTCTTGCCTCCCGTGTTCGTCTTTACCTGATCGTATGCCTCCTGTACCACTTCTTGCAATTGAGCGAGTGTTACTTTTTTATTCATAGATCTTTTATTTTTTAGTTGTTTTACGACGGCCGCCGTGGTTGAATATTTTAGCTTCTACCGGAAGATTCTTCTCCTGTGCTATGCGGGTAGGAGTAGGATAATCCAATTTTTCCAGTTCTGTGATGGCGTTCTTGATGTCGCCCAGCAACATATCTGCCATATCGCGGCTGAATCCTTGACGGACAACGACGCGCATCACTACATAATCTTCCAGTTTGGAAGGCAATGTATAAGCCGGAACCATCCAACCGTGTTGAGACAGTTTATCCTGCAAATCATACAAAGTCCATTTAGCGTTCTTTGCATATTCCGGTTTCAGATACCAGATGAACAACGGGTTTACCACTTCGTTAGAGTAGTTGACGAACGGAGCCATCTTGGCTATTTCGTCATGGATGTATTTAGCGACCTGTAAAGAGTTGTACTGTACTTCTTTGTAACCTTGGAATCCTAAACGGATGAACTGGTAGTACTGTCCCAGAATCTGAGCAGCCGGGCGAGAGAAGTTCAAACCTACTTGAGTGATGTTAGCACCCAGATAATTTACACTGAACGACATCTCTTCTGGCAGATATTCTTTGCCTTTCCAAACCACCCAACCGAGTCCCGGATATACCAGACCGAACTTATGACCGGATACACTGATGGAAAGCACCCATTTCAGGCGGAAGTCCCATTTTGTTTCCGGGTAGAGGAACGGAAGGATAAAACCACCGCTGGCAGCGTCTACGTGGATAGGAATGTCATAACCAGTCTTGGCGTTGTAAGCATCCAGTGCTTTGTCCAATGCTTCTACGTCATCGTTCAGTCCAGTCCATGTAACACCCTGGATAGGTACGATACAAATTGTATTCTCATCACACATCTTCAAGGCTTCTTCGGGATCGAGTGTGGTTTTGTCAAGTGTCAAAGGCACTTCACGCATTTCAATCTGCCACAACTGTGCAAATTTCTCCCATACAACCTGGAAACCTGTAGAAATAACAAAGTTCGGTTTATCAAACGGTTTACCTTGAGCCTGTCTTTTCTTACGCCAGCGCAACCAAGCAGCCACACCACCCAGCATACAAGCTTCTGAAGAACCGATAGCCAGAGCACCGGTTTTCCAAGTATCTTTTTCCGGAGAATTCCATAGGTTGGCAACGATGTTGATACATTTACCGTTCATCACTGCGATACGCGGATACTCAGTTTCGTCAATGTAGTTAATGTTGATGGCTTCGTTCATCAGCTTGGTAGCATATTCATCCATGTAGGTAGTCACGAAAGTAGCCAGGTTCAGGCGCGGTTGAGTCTGAGCGAATGTTTCGTCTTTTACCATCTGATAGGCGACTTCAGGAGTAGTAGGTCCATCAGGTATCTTCTCTACCGGAGAGGGTTGCAACATTCTGTCTGAACCAAATGCTTCTGTTTTAGCATCGCCTTTTCTGAAATTTAAATCTTTCATACTTAATTTGTTTTTTAAAAGGTTTAGGGCGATGGGGATTTTCCCCGTCGAATTTCCCACAACAACAGCAGGCAGTTTTGAAAGTTTTCGGCTTTTACATTATTTGGCGTTTATTAAGGGGGGGATTCGTTTTGAACTTTATGCGATGAGCATTGTTCTCATCAAACCTAAACTTTTAACGAATTTGCGTATGAAAATACAGACGGGAAGAGGAACGATTCCTCTTATCACTTTAATTGCCATCTGGTCTGTTTCGGCACTGACTTCTCTGCCGGGACTGGCCGTTTCGCCTATATTGGGCGATCTTACTAAGATATTTCCGGAAGCTACGGATTTGGATATCCAGATGTTGACTTCGCTTCCTTCCTTGCTCATTATTCCTTTCATTCTGTTGGGTGGTAAGTTGACGGAGAAAGTCGACTTTGTCCGTATCCTGAAAATCGGACTTTGGCTCTTTGCGGTGAGCGGTATGTTGTATCTGGTTTCCAATAAGATGTGGCAATTGATTGTAGTAAGTGCCTTACTGGGTATCGGGGCTGGGCTGATTATTCCGTTGTCTACCGGTCTGGTGTCGAGGTATTTTACCGGAACTTACCGGGTAAAACAATTCGGCTTTAGTTCAGCAATCACTAATTTTACGTTGGTGATAGCGACTGCCGTCACCGGTTATCTGGCGGAAGTCAGTTGGCATTTACCTTTTCTGGTCTATTTGCTTCCGCTGATTTCTATTCTGTTGATCGGTCGTCTGAAGAAAGACCGGCCGGAAGTTGCCGCTGCTGATAGTGCAAGTTCGAAAGAAGAACGGGCGGTGATAGATACCGGCGGTAGTAAATATGGTATCCATGTGAAGCATTTGATAGAATTGATGTTCTTCTACGGAGTGACGACTTATATCGTATTGGCGGTGATATTCAATCTGCCTTTCCTGATGGAGAAGCATCATTTCTCAAGTGGAAATTCGGGCTTGATGATTTCTCTTTTCTTTCTGGCGATTATGGCTCCGGGATTTTGTCTGGATAAGATTGCGGCTACATTGAAAGAACGTACCAAAGCATACAGCTTGCTGTTCATGGCATTGGGATTGTTGCTCATCTGGATAGCTCCGCTTGAATGGCTGATTATTCCCGGATGTCTGTTTGTGGGGTTGGGCTATGGTGTCATCCAACCCATGCTTTATGATAAGACTACGCATACCGCATTGCCGGAAAAGGCCACATTGGCACTGGCATTTGTAATGATGATGAACTATCTTGCCATCTTACTTTATCCTTTCATCGTTGATTTCTTCCAATGGATATTTCATACCCAATCACAAGAGTTTCCGTTTATCTTTAATCTGCTGATTACTGTTGTCACTCTTTTCTGGGCATACCGGCGCCGTCATACCTTTTTGTTTAACGACCAATTAAAATAAAAAATGAAGAATAAGAAACTGGAAGCCAATCTTAGCATGGCCGTCTCGAAAGTTTTTAGCGGGTTAAATATGAATGCCCTGAAGTATCTTCTGCCTTTGTGGATGAGTCCGCTGACGGGAGCAACCCTTCGTTGCACGTTTGCGGCAGCAGCCTTTTGGGTAATCGGGTGGTTTATGCCTCCGGAGAAATCATCCGCCAAAGATAAATGGCTCCTTTTCCTGTTGGGGGCCTTGGGACTTTATGGCTTTATGTTTCTCTACCTGGCCGGATTGAGTAAAACAACTCCTGTTTCCAGTTCCATTTTTACCAGCCTCCAACCTATTTGGGTTTTTCTCATGATGATATTCTTTTATAAAGAAAAAGCGACCACTAAAAAAATAATAGGAATTTCTATCGGTCTGATAGGAGCATTGGTTTGTATTTTAACCCAGCAAAGTGATGATTTGGCGTCCGATGCTTTCACGGGAAATATGCTTTGTCTTATAAGTTCGGTTGTATATGCTGTTTATCTGATTCTTAGTCAGCGTATTCTGACTGCTATCGGAGCAATAACGATGTTGCGTTATACTTTTTCCGGTGCTGCTGTATCTGCTATAATAGTAACGTTCATTACGGGATTTGATGCTCCGGTATTCTCCATGCCGTTCCATTGGACACCTTTTCTTATCCTGATGTTCGTATTGATTTTCCCGACCACTATCAGTTATATGTTGTTGCCTGTCGGTTTGAAATATCTGAAGACAACGGTGGTTGCCATTTATGGTTATCTGATTCTGATTGTGGCAACTATTGTCTCCCTTGCTTTGGGACAAGACCGTTTTAGCTGGACGCAGACGTTTGCCATTATTTTCATCTGTATCGGAGTTTATTTGGTAGAAGTTGCCGAAAGCAAGGAGCGATAAAAGTTTCTCGGTGTGGAACACTTTGTTTCAAGGCATGGAACAAAAAAAGAGCGTCCTTCACAGAACGCTCTTGCTTATTTCATCATCATGTTTTATAGAGAGGAGTTGATTGCTTGTGCTATCGACTTGAATTCTTCATCCGACAATTTCAATTTCGGATTTGAGAACAACATATCCGATTCCTTTTGGATAGGAATTAAATGAATATGAGCGTGAGGAACTTCGAGTCCGATAACTGCTTCGCCCACTTTTTGGCATGGGAAAGCTTTTTCGATGGCACGGGCTACCTTTTTTGCAAATACGTGCATTGCGGCCAGGTCTTCATCGCTCAAATCGAAAATATAGTCTACTTCCTGTTTGGGCACTACCAATGTATGTCCCTTTACCAACGGATTGATATCGAGGAAAGCAAAAAACTTTTCGTTTTCCGCCACCTTGTAGCAGGGGATTTCGCCTGCGATGATTCTGCTGAATATTGTTGCCATAACTTTTTATTGATAAAATAAGGCAAGCCTCACACGGAGACTTGCCTTTTTGTTAAAATGATATGTTTACTACTTCCAATGCAATTTTGCCCTGCGGAACTGTAATTTCTGCAACTTCACCTACCTTCTTGCCAAGCAGTCCTTGTGCAATCGGAGTGTTAACGGAAATCTTGCCTTCCTTCAAGTTAGCTTCGCTTTCAGAAACAATGGTATAAGTCATTTTCATACCGTTTTTCACGTTCTTCAGTTCCACCTTATTTAAAATCTGTACGGAATCTGTTTTGAGTTTGGACTCATCAATGATTTTTGCATCTGCGATCACCGTTTTCAATTTGTTGATGCGCATTTCCAACATACCTTGCGCTTCTTTGGCGGCATCGTATTCTGCATTTTCCGATAAGTCTCCTTTATCTCTGGCTTCGGCTATTGCCGCAGAGATCTTCGGGCGTTCCACTGTTTCCAGCTCTTTAAGTTCCGCCATTAGTTTTTTGTAACCTTCTTCTGACATATAAGCCATGATGTTTTCCTCCTTTAATTGTTTTTTATGGTCATATAAACAAAAAAGAATTCCAACATGAGTCATGTTGGAACCCTCTTTTTCATTATTTTTTTGCAAAGATAGCCTTTTAAGTGATACGTGTCAAGTTAAAAAAGCTGCTATGTAACATATTTAAATGAAATATGCTAATTTATAACAACTTTAGAGTAATGACTTGACGGCAGCTTCCAAATCTTTGATATCTTCGCCGCGAAGTTTCAGTTCGTTGTTGCGATTAATCAGGAAGATGGACGGTACTTGGCGTACATTATATACAGCTACATTCGTAGAATATACTCCGTTGCCATCGCGTACGCATACCCACGGAAGGTTGGCGGCCGATGTTTTCCAATAGTGCTCGTCCGCGTCGAGAGATACCTGGTAAATTTCCAGACCTTGCGATGCGTATGTATTATATAGTTCGCGAAGCATCAGGTTATGGGGAGCACCTGCTGGCGACTGGAACACGGAGAAGTCAAGTAATACGACTTTACCTTTCAAGTCGGTCAGCTTACGTACATTTCCTTTTACGTCACGCAACGCGATATCTATAATTCCTGTTTCTACAATTTTGTCTTGCGGAATCTCCAAAGCTTTCGCTTGCGGCTGGCGTGTATTCTTCATACCTTTAATAACAATGTTATAAAGATTCTTGGAGCGTACGGCATTGGGGAATGTGTTGTTGAGGCTCGTCGCTACGGCTGCAAAACATTTCACGTCATCTTTATTATTCAACGGATCGAATATCAGATAATTGTTCAGCTTCTGGAACAGTGCGAAATAGGCGGCTGCCGTGTTGGGAGCTGCGAAGATATAGTTCACTTTCACGTCCTCTTTATATTTACCGAGCAATGTTGCCAGACTGTCCTCAAAGACATCGTGTCCTATCTTGTTGCCGCGCAGTGCAGCCAACAGGTCATCCGCATTTTTCTGGAGACGGATTTGTTTCAGCGTCAGTTCTTTTATCTTGTTGCTGTTTTCCGAACCTTCTACGGTATAATCGGTGGAGAAGTCCATATACGGAGCTTTGATCTGAACCGTTTCGATAGAGTCTACAGAAAAGTTGATTACTTTGTCGTCTATCCGCAGACGGTAAAATTCGGGAGACTCGGGACGAGCTTGTTTAAAGCTGAATGTACCTTCACCTTTCAGTTTCACTGAATCGAGCGGAACAATACCTTCCAGGCCGGAAGCTTCCAGATAAAGCATTTTGCCGTCGGCTCCTGATACATCCCCGTTTACCTGGAATTTAGGACCGGTACTACAAGCTGTAATAGTAAGTGTGGCAAGTGCTGCAAAAGTTATCTTTTTCATATAGCGTGTGTTATTTACGAGTTGCAAATATACTTCTTTTCGAGATTAGTCAAAGCATTTTGTTGTGTTCTTCTCCTAATTTTGAAAAAAAATCGGTTTGCAACTAACTTTTTACCTCATTTCCACCTGATTACCACGATAAATGTATATCTTTGCAGGAATTTTGAAAGAAAAAGTATAGATAAAACAATTTTTATGATTAACCCAATTGTTAAGACGATCGAGTTGGCGGATGGAAGAACCATTACACTCGAAACGGGAAAGTTGGCAAAACAGGCAGACGGTTCTGTAATGCTACGCATGGGCAACACCATGTTATTAGCTACTGTTTGTGCCGCTAAAGATGCAGTTCCTGGAACAGATTTCATGCCTTTACAGGTAGAGTACAAAGAAAAATTTGCGGCATTCGGCCGTTTCCCGGGTGGTTTCACCAAGCGAGAAGGTAGAGCTTCTGACTATGAGATTCTGACATGCCGTCTCGTTGACCGTGCTCTCCGTCCTTTATTCCCTGATAATTATCATGCAGAGGTATATGTGAACATCATCCTCTTCTCGGCTGATGGTGTAGATATGCCGGATGCGTTGGCAGGACTTGCAGCTTCTGCAGCACTTGCCGTTTCCGATATTCCGTTCAACGGACCTATCTCTGAAGTACGTGTGGCACGTATCGACGGTCAGTTCGTTATCAACCCGACTTTTGAACAACTCGAAAAAGCAGATATGGACCTTATGGTTGCCGCTACTTATGAGAACATCATGATGGTGGAAGGCGAAATGCAGGAAGTGTCTGAGGCTGAATTGCTGGAAGCCATGAAAGTGGCTCACGAAGCCATCAAGATTCATTGCAAGGCTCAGATGGAGTTGACAGAAGCGGTAGGTAAGACGGTAAAACGTGAATATTGTCACGAAGTGAACGACGAAGAATTGCGTAAGGCAGTTCGTGAGGCTTGCTATGACAAGGCTTACGCCGTTGCAGCTTCAGGAAATAACAATAAGCACGAGCGTTTTGACGCTTTCGAAGCTATCCGTGAAGAGTTCAAGGCTCAGTTCTCTGAAGAAGAGTTGGAAGAAAAAGGACCTCTGATCGACCGTTACTATCATGATGTGGAAAAAGAAGCAATGCGCCGTTCCATCCTTGACGAAGGCAAGCGTTTGGATGGCCGTAAGACTACTGAAATCCGCCCGATCTGGTGTGAGGTTGGTCCGTTGCCCGGTCCTCACGGATCCGCTATCTTTACTCGTGGCGAGACTCAGTCATTGACTTCTGTTACGCTGGGTACTAAGATGGACGAAAAGATTATCGACGATGTTCTGGAACACGGAAAAGAACGTTTCCTGTTGCATTATAACTTCCCTCCTTTCTCTACAGGTGAAGCAAAAGCACAGCGTGGTGTAGGCCGTCGCGAAATCGGCCACGGTCACCTGGCTTGGCGTGCTTTGAAAGGACAGATTCCTGCTGACTATCCGTATGTAGTACGTGTAGTTTCCGATATCCTCGAATCTAACGGTTCTTCTTCTATGGCAACCGTATGTGCCGGTACATTGGCATTGATGGATGCAGGTGTGAAGATCAAGAAGCCGGTATCAGGTATCGCTATGGGACTGATTAAGAATCCGGGTGAAGAAAAATATGCCGTATTGTCCGATATACTTGGTGATGAGGATCATCTCGGAGATATGGACTTCAAAGTGACCGGAACAAAGGATGGTATCACTGCTACTCAGATGGATATCAAGGTAGACGGTCTGTCATACGAAATTCTGGAACGTGCTTTGAATCAGGCAAAAGAAGGTCGTATGCACATCCTGAACAAGATTACCGAAACAATTGCCGAGCCGCGTGCTGAACTGAAAGAACACGCTCCGCGTATCGAGACAATGACGATTCCTAAAGAATTTATCGGTGCAGTGATCGGCCCTGGCGGTAAGATTATTCAAGGTATGCAGGAAGAGACAGGTGCTGTGATTACTATCGAGGAAATTGATGGTATGGGACGCATCGAGGTTTCAGGAACAAATAAGAAATGTATTGATGATGCAATGCGTATGATCAAAGCGATCGTTGCTGTTCCCGAAGTAGGCGAAGTGTATAAAGGTAAAGTTCGTTCTATCATGCCTTATGGTGCGTTTGTCGAATTCTTGCCGGGCAAGGACGGTTTGCTGCACATCTCCGAAATTGATTGGAAACGTCTTGAGACTGTAGAAGAAGCCGGAATTAAGGAAGGTGATGAGATTGACGTGAAGTTGATCGATATCGATCCGAAAACCGGTAAATTCAAACTTTCTAGAAAAGTTTTGTTGCCAAGACCGGAAAAGAAGTAAAGAGCGAATAGCTTTATAATAGTAAGGATAGTCCGAAAACTTAGTTTTCGGGCTATTTTTTTTATACGATGAATAGGGAATAAGGAGAGAGAATCGGGCTAAAAAAGAGAATCGGAAAGTACCCCCATACTTCCCGATTCGAAACAGTCAAAAATCGACCTTAATCAATTTATTAACTTAACACGTTGCAAATATATGAGATTTTTTTCTTAGAAAGGACTTTTTATATAAAAAAGTTTAGACTGCGAGGATAATATGCTTTTCCGTTTGTTGTTGCTTGAGATGTTTATCGGCTGTTATAAAGGAGTGATTTTACTTGGTTTTTAATGTCGCTTTTCTTGTTTTTCTTATATTAATTTCGTATCTTAAGAAATTTTGTTTTTGCCTGTTTGGGTGGTCACTTTGCAAAGTGATGTTTGTCATTCTATAAAGTGCCATTTGTCTTCTTATAAGGGGACATTGGTCACCTTGTAAGGTGACGACTACCCGCGTGCATAAAAAGGGACTGTTTTGTGCGCGTCAATTCCTTATTCTCTGTGTGGAGCAACCTTACTTATATACTTGTATCGGCAATTCTCCCCGTAATGCGCCGAGTGCATTGAGGGCTAATGCTTCCAATTCATCTTCTCCGGGATATACATATACGGGAGCAATGAATGATATGCGTTCTTTCAATCGGCTGATTACATAATCGGAATGCGCGATACCGCCTGTCAGTAGAATGGCGTCCGCCTTTCCGTAGAGCACGGTAGCGGCAGCTCCTATCTCTTTGGCGATATTGTAAATCATGGCATCCAATATCAGTTTGGCGTGATGGTCACCTGCTTCAATGGAACGTATGACGGTGGGGATGTCGGTTGTTCCCAGATGGGCAGCCAGTCCGGCACGTCCGGAAATACGTTTTTTAAGTTCGTCGTTCGTGAACCGGCCGCTGTGGCACAAGTCAATCAACTGCCCGGCAGGCAGCGTGCCGGCACGTTCGGGGGAGAAAGGACCGGAGCCGTCCAATGCATTGTTGGCGTCTATCGCTCTTCCGTGCCGATGGACGGCTACGGAAATCCCTCCACCTAAATGGCAGACAATCAGATCTAAATCTTCATACTTTGTGCGCTGCTCTTTAGCGAAGCGTCGGGCGATGGCCCGTTGGTTCAATGCGTGCCAGATGGTGATTTTCGGCATGAGTGGAGAGCCTGTGATACGGGCAACGTCTTCCAGCTCGTCAACAACGCCCGGATCCGCGATGAAAGCCCGGCAACCGGGAAGCAAGAGGCTGAGTTCGGAAGCTATGAGACAACCCAAATTACAAGCGTGATTGCGCATGGCATGGATAATATCGTCCAACATGACATCGTTTACCTCATACACTCCACCGGGAATCGGTTTCAACAGTCCTCCCCGTCCGATGATCGCATCAAAGTCGAAAGGTATCTTTTCGGACTCCAGCGCTTTCAGTACCAGGTTCTTGCGGAATTCAAACTGATCGATAATACGTGGAAATGCGGCTAACTCTTCTGTCGTATGTTTTATGTTGCGGATTAGCAATGGCGTTTCATTCTCATAAACAGCTATTTTGGTGGACGTGGAGCCGGGGTTGATAACTAGAATCTTCATGGATCGTGAGGCTTAAGTGTGATTTAGATGGATGAACTTGCAACTTGAGTGCCCTGCTTCCTGCATTCACAGTCTCCCGACACTTGCAGGCATGCCATAGCTATACTGTAATATTTGGACAATCCGGAGTCACTGCGCGAAGGAAGAACTACCGGGCAGATAGGTCCTTGCAACAATCCCGCCATCTCTGCTTTGGCGAAGAGGGAAACGGACTTGTAAAAAGCATTCCCTGATTCGATATTCGGGAAAATCAGTACATCTGCCTGCCCGTTGATGGGGGAGACGATTCCTTTGATATCCCCGCTTGCCTGTTCGCAGGAAGTACGCACGTCCAATGGTCCGTCAATAATTACATTGCCGAACTCGCCGGCTTCGGCAAGCTCTACGATATTCACATAATCCAATGAATGAGGGAATTTGGCACTGACCTTTTCGGTGCAGTGTATTAATGAGATGCGCGGTTGTTCGATCCCGAAATGACGGCAGGTGCAGATGGCATACCAGATCATTTCAATGCGTTGCTGCAATGTAGGACGCGGAATGACGGCTGCATCCGAGAAGAAAAGCAGCTTATCGTACGTCGGTATCTCCATGACGGCAAGATGAGTCAGGATTTTTCCTTTAGGGAGCAAGCCTTTCTCCTTGTCGAGGATGGCGTGCAACAGATTGTCCGTATTGATAATCCCTTTCATCAGGATATCGGCTCCTCCTTCGCGGACGATACGCACCGCTTCACGCGCCGCTTCGTCGGGGTCCTCTATATGAAGGGTTTTCACATATTCGGGATATTGCTTGAGTGTGGGATATTTCTCCAGAATGGCTGAATCTCCGATCATGAGAAACTCCGCAATGCCCTCTTCCAAAGCGCGGGAAATGGCGTACTCCGTGTTGGGGTCGTTGGCACAGACTACGGCGATACGTTTTCTGCGGTTCAGTACTTTAAGATGGGCTGTCAGTTGAGCGAAATTTCGAATAGGTTCCATAACGTTAGATTTTTAGCAAATATCTGAAAAATCATTGAAAAAATAACGATTCCAAACCGAAAAGTTGTGCTTGTGATGTAACATTTTGCTATATTTTGTTTGTTTTGTCGGGTAGATGCGCTTAGAATCGTTTTTTCGTGTATTTTTGCATGAGTAAATCTACCGAATCATAAATAGATTATTAAGTATGGATATTCAATTTCCTCCCTTTTTGCAGAAAGGCGATAAAGTGGTCATCGTATCACCTTCCAGTAAGATAGATAAGCTGTTCTTGAAAGGTGCGAAGAAACGGTTGGAGTCATGGGGCTTGAAGGTCGCTATGGGAAAACATGCTGGTGGCTCTTCCGGCCGGTTTGCCGGAACAGTCAAACAACGCTTGGGTGATTTGCAGGATGCAATGGACGATCCGAAAGTAAAAGCCATCCTTTGCAGCCGGGGCGGGTATGGAGCGGTTCACCTGATTGACAAACTTGATTTTACCGCTTTCCGCGAACATCCGAAATGGCTGCTTGGTTTCAGTGATATTACCGCTCTGCATAACCTGTTCCAGAAAAACGGTTATGCTTCGTTGCATTCATTGATGGCGCGCCATCTTACGGTGGAACCGGAGGATGATCTGTGTTCGCTTTATTTGAAGGATATATTGTCGGGCAATCTTCCTGTTTATACTTGTGAGAAGCATAAGTTGAACAGGAAGGGCAGTGCGGAAGGTATTTTGCGGGGCGGAAATATGGCGGTGGCTTATGGCTTGCGCGGTACTCCATACGATATTCCGGCAGCGGGAACAGTGCTCTTTATAGAAGATGTGAGCGAACGTCCTCATGCCATTGAGCGTATGATGTATAACTTGAAATTGGGTGGTGTGCTCGAAAAATTGTCTGGGCTCATCATCGGACAGTTTACGGAATATGAAGAAGACCGTTCGCTGGGCAAGGAACTGTATGCGGCTTTGGCGGATTTGGTGAAAGAGTATGATTATCCCGTTTGTTTTAATTTTCCGGTGGGACATGTTGCGCACAATCTGCCGCTTATCAATGGAGCCAGAGTGGAGTTCACCGTTGGAAAGAAAAATGTGGAATTAAAGTTTATATGTTAATAATCTATTCCATCCGGGTGATACTCTGATGAAAATAACTAATTTTGAGACCTTAATAGATAAGAGGATAATGAAAAAGAAATCTATGATGTTACTGACGACTGCTTTTCTGCTACTGTCTGCATTTTCGTGCGGAGGAGGCAACAAAGCGAATACAACTAATGAACAAAGCGAAAAGATAGTGGTGAATGTACCTCGGTTTGATGCGGACAGCGCTTATTTGTACGTAAAGAATCAAGTGGACTTCGGACCTCGTGTCCCCAACACAAAGGGACATGTAGCTTGTGGAAACTATCTGGCGCAGCAATTGAAGGAGTTTGGCGCACAGGTGACCGATCAGTATGCAGATTTGATAGCTTATGACGGTACTTTGCTGAAGGCTAGAAACATCATTGGCTCCTATAAGCCGGAAAGTAAGAAAAGAATCGCTTTGTTTGCACATTGGGACACACGCCCATGGGCCGACAATGATCCTGACAAAAAGAATCATAAAACACCTATTCTCGGTGCTAATGACGGAGCAAGCGGGGTGGGAGCTTTGCTGGAGATTGCCCGTCTGGTTCATCAACAGCAACCGGAGCTTGGAATCGACATCATTTTTCTTGATGCGGAAGATTATGGAGCGCACGATCAGGATAACGAAGAGTCGTGGTGTCTGGGAGCACAGTATTGGGCGCGCAATCCTCATGTTCAAGGATACAATGCCCGTTTCGGAATTCTGCTTGATATGGTAGGAGGCAAGAATACGGTCTTTCTGAAAGAATCCTATTCCGAGAAGTTTGCACCGGACGTTAATAAGAAGGTCTGGAAGGCTGCCCGGAAGCTGGGATACGGCAATCTGTTTATCAATGAAGATGGAGGAGGGGTGACGGACGATCATTTGTTCATTAACCGGTTGGCGCGTATCAAGACAATTGATATCATTGCTTCTGATCCGGAAGGTGGATTTACTCCTACCTGGCATACCCTCACGGATAATATGGATCACATTGATAAGAATACATTGAAAGCAGTCGGTCAGACTGTATTGGAGGTAATCTATAACGAGAAATAAAATAAATAGTATGTCAATTAATGAATTACAAGACGAAGTAATTGCAGAGTTCAGTGACTTCGATGATTGGATGGACCGCTACCAGCTACTTATTGATTTGGGAAATGAGCAGGAACCGCTGGATGAAAAATATAAAACAGAACAGAATCTGATTGAAGGTTGTCAGAGCCGGGTATGGCTTCAGGCGGACGATGTAGACGGCAAGATTGTATTTAAGGCGGAAAGTGACGCTTTGATTGTAAAAGGAATTATAGCTTTGCTGATTAAGGTATTGTCGGATCATACTCCTGATGAAATCTTGAATGCCGATCTTTATTTTATAGATAAAATCGGGTTGAAGGAACATTTGTCACCTACCCGTAGCAACGGTTTGCTGTCGATGGTAAAACAAATACGGATGTATGCGTTGGCATTCAAAGCAAAAGAGGGGAAGTAGTTAAAAGTAAAACAGATGGGCAGTTCCGTTCTACCTATTAATAGGTATAATTATTAAAATAGTTTAATTGTCGTAGGCATTATTTGTCTTTATTAGCTTTTCTTTGTTTTTTTACGCCATATAGTTAAAAGACAAAATGTATGAACTACTATTTAAAGAGACGGATACTGTTTTTAGCTTTTCTCTCATTTTGTGTCATTTTGCAAGCGCAAAGAGAAGAAAAGCGAATTTCTGGTCATGTGCGCGATGCGCAGGATCTTCCGTTAGCGGGAGTTAATATTAAGGTAAAAAATACGCCTTATGGAGCTATTTCCAATGAAAAGGGAGAGTATGTGTTGAAGGGACAGTGGGAGCCCGGTGTGAGTATTGAGTTTTCCTTTATCGGTATGAAGCGGAAAGTAGTTACCTATAAAGGACAAACACGGCTGGATGTGACTTTGCTTGATGATGTGAATAATATGGATGAGGTTGTTGTCACAGCCAAAGCTAATATTAATGAGATTGATATTCGTGCCCGCTCCGGAGTGGTGCAAGAGGTGGATATGCGACGCATCAATAGTAAGCCGATGATCGATATGGGGCTGGCATTGCAGGGTTCTGTTCCCGGATTGATTATCCAAAATACCGGGGAACTGGGTTCGACCCCTGAAATCCGTATTCGTGGAAACTCTTCTTTACGTAAAGGGAATACGACGAATGAACCGTTGTATATTATGGACGGTAAGGTCATCAGTCCGGAAACTTTCTACAATCTAAACCCGATGGATATCAAGGAAATAAAGGTGCTGAAGGATGCGGCTGCATGTGCCTTGTATGGAATCAAGGCTGCCAACGGGGTATTGGAAATTACTTCCCAGCGAGGTGTCAGCGGGCAGACAATGGTTACTTATACGTTGGACATGGGAGTCACGACGCGCGGTCGTCGCGGCGTGTCTATGATGGACTCAGCGGAGAAACTGGAACTGGAACGGCTGCTGCAGAATCCGGAGACTCCGGGATATCGTTACAGTGCTGATTACTACAATAAATACTATGCGGGCGATCCTAACTTGTCGCAACTGATTGCGTCGGGGGAACAGAAGTTGAACGAATTGAGGAATATCAATACAGATTGGTTCAAAGAGTTGATTCGTAACAATCTGTATCAGAAACATAATGTAAGCATTCGGGGCGGAAGCGAACAGACTACCTATTATATATCCGCCAATTATACCAAGCAAGGAGGACGTTTGCCGGGTAATGACAAGCAGCGTATGAGTTTGCGTATGAATCTGGATCAGAAACTGGGACATATCGGTTACGCTTTGCTGAGTGTGAACGGTGGATATGCGAAGACGAATACCCCGAACGGATCTACTTCCGATCCGACCCAGTTGGTTTATGAGTTGAATCCTTATGAAACGAAAGACGGTGGCGAACTGATTTCTTATCCGGGACGTACTTATAAGGACTTGATGAATCAGTTCAGCCAGGAGAGTGCGGCGAAAACTGCCGGAATCAGTGGTAGCCTGACCTTGAATCCCTTGCCCGGACTGGATATTGCCGCAGTGGCGGGATTGGACTTTCTGTTGGATGAAACGGAACAGTTTACCCCTTCTACTTCTTATTCGGAAATGACAAGTGGTATTCCGGAACTTAAACGGGGTATTTTCGCAAAATCAAAGAATACGACCACGAACATTTCTACTAACATTCGTGCGACTTATAATCATGTATTTGCCGGTAGGCATGACCTTACGTTGGGAGCTAATATGGACTACTACCTCACTCAGTTGGATAATGTGTCCATAACCGGTTATGGCGTGGGAACGATTAATTCGGCTGCTGCCATCAATCACTCCATTCAGGGAACCCGTCAGGCGGAAGTCGGCGCTCTGAAAGATAAAAATGCGCAGTTGGGATTGGGAGCTGTATTAGGTTATACCTTTGATAATATTTACGATTTCTATGCGACTTATAAAGCGGACGCGTCTTCTATCCTGCCTTCGGACAAGCGTTGGAATAGCGCTTGGGCAGTCGGTATCGGTTGGACTCCCAGCTATTACTCTTTCCTGGCAGACAATACTGTCCTGACCCGCTTGAATCTGAAAGCGTCTTACGGATATACAGCCAATCTGAACGGTGTTTCCGTTTCCTCTACGGTAGCTACTTTCGCCTATTCCAATAATGCATATGAGGATCAGCGTGTTCTGGAGTTGATGGGACTTTATAATAAGGACTTGAAACCGGAACAGACGAAATCCATTGATGCGGGAGTCAGTATTGAGTTGTTCAATCGGGTGACTTTGGAGACAAGCTGGTACAATCGCCGCACGGAACAAGCGTTGCTTGATGTGCCTATTCCTTCTTCCACCGGTTATACCACATTGAAGCGCAATATCGGTATATTGGAAAACCGGGGAATCGAATTCGGACTGAAAGCGAAAGTCCTGGATACAAGAGATTGGATTTTGAATTTAAGATGGAATATGGCGTACAATCGTAACAAGGTAATTGACTTGTATTATGCAGACAAGATATATGCATCTGAGGATGTATTGGTTCCGGATTATGAAGTGGGCAAGTCATACGATATGATCTATGGTCCTCAGTCTTTAGGCATTAATCCTTTGACCGGTTATCCGGTATTTCTGGTGAAAGATAATAAGGAGAAGCAGGCGAGTGAAACATTGACAGTGGATGATGTGGTAGCTTTGGGGCATTCTACACCACCGTATACCGGAAGCTTCGGCCTCTCTCTTTCTTACAAAGCCTTCGACTTGGATGTGGATTTCTATTATGTACACGGCGGCATTCATCAATTCAATTATTCGTATGTGCGTGATAAGGATAATGTGAACCGGAACGCTGTGGCAGGACAGACGGAAAGAATGTGGTTCAAAGCCGGTGATGAAGGGAAAGTATATCCTACTCCTTTTTATACTTCAGCTACTGCGGAAGAGAACCTTACTTTGTATCCCAACTCCTTGACTGTGGGAAAGAGTGATTACCTGAAACTCTCTATGGTTTCTCTGCGATATCGTGTAGACCAACGTTTCTTGCGGAAAACGATACCGTTCGTGAAGTATGCTACTTTTGCTTTTCAAGGTTCCAATCTGTTTACCTGGACTTCATACAAAGAGTCCGACCCGGAAAGCGGCACACTTGCAGGAAGTATGCAGCCTATTTATACATTCAATATGAATCTGACTTTTTAAAGGATAACGATTATGATAAAGAAACTCATTTATATATGTGCCGTCATGGTGGGGAGTCTGTCGGGATTGTCTTCTTGTTCATTGGATATTCCCCCTTCCGATCAGTATTCGGATCCGGATGCTATTGTGGATATTTCAACGGCACGCTCTCTTTTGTCTTCTGTTTATAGCTTGTATCCACATTACGAATATGAACTTTCTATTTTGGGCGATGATTTTTGCCCGACTTCCATTGTGGGAAAAGATATGAGCCTGAAGAACCTTTATGCTTGGCAGGATAATTCTATAACGACTCTTGCCGAAAGTTTGTGGGGAGAGTATTATAACACGATCGCCTCCTGCAACGCTTTATTGGAACGCGTGGATAACATAACGCTGGAGAATGCTTCGGAGGAGAAGGATAAAGCGGCTATCATTAGTGAGGCGAAAGCATTAAAGGCGCTTTGCTATTTCAATCTGTTGAGACTGTTTGCTCCTGCCTATGACAAGAATCCGCAAGCGGACGGGATTGTATTGAAGGATGAACTGGGACTTGCTTTTCCGAAACGTTCTTCCATCGAAACCTGTACGACTACTATCCGTACATTACTGACGGAAGCTGCTGCGGTCGAGAATAATCCGGATAAGAACGGCTGGCTGTCTCAGACTGCGGTTTATTATCTGTTGGCTGAGTTGGAACTGTATGCCGGACAGTATGGGCAAGCCGTAACTTATGCGGAGAAGGTGCTGGAAAAAGCGACGGATGATATGTTCACGGAGAATGGTTACGGAAGACTTTGGGAAACGGCTTCCTGCAAAGAGCGTATATTCGCTTTTTATACATCGAAGAGTTTTTATGCAGGTATTCAGTTTGATGCGACGAACGGTGATTACTTTGCATTGAATCCCGCTATCACTTATGGAGACGATGATATACGTCAAGCTTATAATGTATATCCTTTCGAGATGGATGGAGAGTCCCGAAATCTGATGGGGAAATATAATAAATGGAATAAGGAATCCAAAAGTATACAGTATATCAACGTGATGCGCTATGCCGGTGCTTACTTTATTGCTGCTGAGGCTTATAGTCGGCAGACCGGGCAAGAAGGCAAGGCGATTGAAAAGATGAATGAATATCTGGAGGCTTGCCAAGCTACTCCTATGGAGGATGATTTGACAGGAACGGATCTGATAGAGGCTATTCATAAAGAAAAACAAAAGGAATTTGCCGGTGAGGGCGTGCTCTACTTCGATTTGAAGCGTTTGCACTCGGGAGGTTTGTCCCGATTGTCGCAGTGGGGAGATAGAGAAGATACCAAAATAAAGGTGGATGATTATCGCTGGTGTTTTCCCATTCCTCGTTCGGAATATAAATATAATGAGAATATAACTCAGAATGAAGGATGGCCTTTGAATAGGTAAAATTGATTCAATAAAAAAGGAAGATTATGAGATATAACTATTATTATCTGTGTTTATACGTCCTTTTCTTGTTGGGATTAGTGACAAGTTGTAGTAACGATATTGATTATACTTACAAAGGAAGTAATTATATACAGATCAGTACGGCGGATGACCCTGCCATAGCGGAAAATGATGATCGTCCTGTTACTGTAGATGTGCTTTTGGCTACTGCTGTAGAAACGGATGCTACAATTCATTTTGAATTGTCGGGCAATGAGGATGGAGTTTTGAATATGGAGAACGATGGGAGTGTGCTGATTAAGGCTGGCGAAAAAAAAGCGAGCTTTAAGATAGCTTCCAATCATAAAGGATTAATAAAAGCTCAACGGTCAATGACTTTGAAGGTAAAGGATTATACTGATCCTCGTATGCAAGCTTGGAGAGATTTAAAACTGATTGTGAAGCCAAGTGTGGAATCACCTACTTTGACTGAAGAGCAGCTTGAACTTATTAAAGGGTATAAAGAAAAATATGGTTTAGACTTGAATCAGTTTATTGGAGTGCTGAAATGTAATGTGGAAATACGTTATCCGGAAGGCGATATTGGAACATTCTATGATGAAGAAACCCGTTCTTTTGAAGGTAAGAGTGTGATTACGTTAAGTGATAATGCTACTGCTGAACGACCGATATTGAAGATGATTGATAATCCGATGGGACTGACCTCATTCTTATGGGAAATATTACAAAAAGAAACGATAGAGGAGGAAAGTTGGGCTATTAATGAATGGAATCAATGTATGTTGACTGCTATTGAGTTTGATCGTGATAAAGAAGAGTTTGAGGTGACACTTGATAATTTGGAATTATTATTGGAAGAACGCTCTATTTCATTTTTGGGAACAGTGTTAAATAACTATGATGAACCGATAACTTCAGTTCCTTTTAAGTATTCTTTTACGGCATGGAACCGTTGGAAACAAAAAGCTGATAATGGTGAGAAAGTAGCTGTCCCGGATGGAGAAGGGGATAGTGGAAATCCAATATATACAGAGTACAATGTATCTGATTTAATTGAAATGGGTACTACATTAGAACCTCGTATTTACTTGGTTATATCAACTATTGATGAAGATGGATGGGAAAATGAACCTTCCGATTTTATTGAACCGAAAGGCTCTTTTAACGAGGATACATTTACTTTCCAATTTTCATGGGATCATTATAATTCAGGTGGTTACACCCAGATCTATGTAACTTATACCTTAAATAAATAACAGACTTATAATTAATTTATGCTACAACAAATTAAAACAAAAGCTATTCTAGTCTTAGCATTTCTTTTAGGAGTAATATCTGTAGATATGCTTGCGCAACAATCCGTTTCAGAGAAGAAGATCGGTTTACCTCCCAACACCGTTGAAGGTGTATTACCGAATGGTTTGCATTATCTGATTCTCCCGAACGGGACACCGGCTCATACGACGGAGTTTCGTCTGGTGATGCGTCTTGGCTCAGCACAGGAGACGGATAAGCAAAAGGGAGCTGCCCATTTTTTGGAACACATGTCTTTTGCCGGTAGCAAACACTTTCCCGGACGCGGCATGGTGGACTATTTGGAAAGTCTAGGAATGAAGTTTGGGCGGGATATCAATGCTGTGACCGGCTATGACCGTACTATTTTCATGCTGACAGTGCCGATGGATAAGACTGATTCTGCCGTAAGTGATAAAGTTCTGTTGATACTGAAAGATTGGTTGGACGGACTCTCCTTTGAGGAAGAACGGACGAAGAAAGAACGCGGAGTGATTTTGGAAGAGTTGCGCGGCTATGACATAGGAGATGACTTTTATAGCTTGAAGATCGGTCAAAACCGTTTTACCGACCGTATGCCGTTGGGCAGTTCGGAGGATATCCGTAGCATTGACCGTAAAACACTGATTGAGTTTTATCAGCAATGGTACTCTCCACAAATGGCCACTGTTGTGGTGGTAGGGGATGTAGATCCGGTTTCCATAGAGAAGAAGATCAAAGAAATGTTCGCTTCCATTCCCCGTAAGAAGGTGAAAGGGTATCGTGTTTATCCTCTCACTTATGAAAAAGGAATAGCTCTTCATGAGATAGGAGATGATCTCAAACGCAGTTCTGAACTGGAGTTGATGATCCCTCATCCTTGCGTAGTGGGAAATACAGTTGGAACCATCTACCGTAAAGAGCTTGGTTCTTTGTTGGTACGGGCTATTACTAACCGTTTGCAAGCTCGGCAGATTCGTAGTAATGTATCCGATGCCTGGTTCCTTTCCGATAAGAATCATTTTGTGTTTACTTTCTCCGGAACGGATAAATCCGGTCTTTTGCAGCAAGTATCCGATTTGTCTAACGAGCTGGAATGTATCTTGAAGAACGGCTTTACACCGGAAGAGCTGGATGATGCTATCAAAGAACTTTCCAGAACATTGAAGGTGGACTGTTCTGCACAGTTGTCCGGCAAGTGGTGTGATGATTTTGTAGATTACGTTATATCCGGCGACCGCTATATACAGTCGGAGGAGGAGATGCGCCAATTGCTTGAAAAGATCCGGTCGACTGACAGTGCAACTTTGCAGAAACTATTGCAGGAATGGCTTTCCTACAAAGAGCAGGCTTTGCTGGTTGCCTATCGCAATAATACGGGTAAACAGAACTCTATTCAGAAAGAAGACATACTACGTGCATGGGAAAAAGGAATCCGGAGTCCGTTGAAAGAGTTTGTTTACGTACCCAAAGAGGTGAAGGAAGAGACGATAACGGCACCTGTATGTCTGACCAAAAGCCACGTGTTTGATGCTTCTGATATTGTCAGTGAGAAGAAATATCCGGAGATGAATTTGACGGAAGTCTTTTTGAAGAACGGGCTGCGCTTTCTGCTCCGTCCTACGGATGATGAGAATCAGTCTCTCTTTGTGACCGCTTTCGGTAGGGGAGGCGTTGGAGATTTGTCGGATGAGGATTATCCGCTTTACGAAGGAACGGGTGGCTATATGGAAATGGGAGGAATAGCATGTGTGCCTTATGATACCCTGTCTTCTTATATGCAACAAGAAGAAATATCCATGAACCTTGCCATCAGTAACTTCTGGCATGATATAATGGGAATGGCACCTGCCGACAAAGCGCAAGAATTGTTTAACCTGATGTATGAGAAGATTTATCGTCCGGAACTTTGTTATAAAGACTTCGATGAAATCCGGCAGGACGAGATAGAACGTTTGGGAAAAGAAACGGTACTTGAGCAGATGATGAAACGTGCTTCAGACCGTGCGTTGACGAATCGTCTGGATTCGCTGATGGGGAATATGGTTTCTCGCCCGGCGTTGACAAAGAAAGATTTAGAGTCGCTTAATCTGGATAAGATTGCTGCCTATTACCGTTCTTTATATGCCAATCCCTCGCAAACGGTGTTCGTCGTGACCGGTAAGTTTGATACGGACAGCATTAAGAAGTTGCTGACCGCTACTTTTGCCCGTATGGAAAAAGTAGAGACGGGATTGTCCTTTTCTGACAAACCATTCAAGTTGCCCGGAAAAACGTATGTCGAAGCATTCCCGAATGAAAATGATACGCAGACTATATTCGATTATGTATTCTGTGGCAATTACCAGCCCTCTTTGAGGAATAGTCTTACACTGAAGCTGATGCGTGATATTTTGCAGAACCGTGTGTTGAGTATATTGCGCGAACGGGAAAATATCGTTTATTCTCCGTATGCTTCTTTGTTTTATAATGGACTGCCGCAGCAGGTGTTTTATTTTGATTTGTCCGCTTCCGTTGATTGGGGCAATACGAAAAAAGTGGAAGGATTGATAAAAGAAATCATTCATGAACTCCGTACTCATAAAGTGTCGGAAGAGGAACTGGATGCAATGAAAAAATCGTTCCTGCTGACAAAACAAAAGGTCCTTTCAAACGAGGCGTCTGCGGAATGGCGTACCAATCTGGTGAATTTGCTGAAGAACGGAGAGACGATAGACGACTTTGAACAGTACGAAAAATGCCTGTCTTCTATTTCCACCACGGATATTCGGAAAGCATTCAAGGAATTGGTGAACCCTGACAAGTTTGTATTATTATATATTGGAAAACATCAGAAATACAATGAATAAACTATTTTCTAAAAAAGTATGTGTGTTGTTACTCCTATGTTTGGTAGGAGTGACAGCCTTTGCCCAAAAAGGCTATAAGAAAGCGTATACCTTGTTTGATGCGAACGGCAAGGAGATTGGATATGACGAACTGGTTGCTGCGTTGGCGCAGCCGGACGTCGTGTTTATCGGTGAGATTCATAATTGCTGCATTACTCATTGGCTGGAGTACGAGCTTGCCCGTTCTTTGTATGCCATTCATAAGGATAAACTGATGATGGGGGCGGAAATGCTGGAGGCCGACAATCAACTGATTCTGGATGAATATATGAATCGGCAGATCTCTTATGACCGTTTTGAAGCGGAAGCGCGTTTGTGGGACAATTATAGTACGGATTATGCTCCGTTTGTGTTCTTTGCTAAGGAGAACCGTATCCCGTTCATTGCGACCAATGTTCCCCGTCGCTATGCAAACGTGGTGAAAGACAGGGGATTGCAGTATTTGGACTCATTGTCCGATGAGGCTAAACGCTATTTGCCGCCTCTTCCGGTATCGTTCACATATAAAGAAGAGGAACAGGGAGCCTTCGCATTGATGCACATGATGGGGAAAAGCAAGGGGAATGCGGAATATCTGGCACAGGCGCAGGCCATCAAAGACGCTACGATGGGATGGTTTATTGCCCGTAATATGAAAAGCAAGTTCCTTCATTTCAATGGAAACTACCATTCGGACTTTCAAGGCGGAATCATTCCGTATCTGCTTCAATATCGTCCGGGAACGACGATAAAGACCGTTTGTTCGGTGCGCCAGGAGAGTATCGGACAATTGGATGAAGAGAATAAAGGAAGAGCGGATTTCTATATTTGTGTTCCGGAAGATATGACCTCTACTTATTAGAGGTCATGCGCTGCATATATAGGATGGTTGCTATGAATATGAGACAGACTCCTGCAAGAACGTAAATATATAAATTGCCGTTTATCAGGTCGTCCATATTCTCAGCTTCCGGAAACTTGATACTGAGATATACCGACAACGAATTATTCAGTATATGCATAAGTATACAGGGGATTAAGCTGCCGGTTTTGTAGAATGTCCATGCCAGCAGGATGCCGATTAAGAATGCCGGAAGTATCTGGGCTGGATTGATATGAAAGACACCGAATAGGAATGCTGCAATGAGAATTGCTTTTGCCGGACTGTATTGCTGTAACAATGCTTTGGTGATTGCTCCGCGAAACAATAACTCTTCGAGTACAGGACCTATGATGGATATGGCGAGAATACCTCCCCATCCGGATTGGAGAATATCGAAAGACTGTTCCATGATATTAGGAATCCAATCCAGCAGCCCCGTCAATGCGGATACTGCAAATCCGGCCGTGAGAATGGCCAATGCGCTGCATGACAGATAGCCCGCTGATACGGGAGACCATGTAGCTTTTTGCGTACTGATATAACCGGCTTTCCATAAATAAATACCCATCATCACTTGTCCCGCCAATTGTGCCGGAATCATAATCGCTTGCGTCAGTATACCTTTATCCAGATTCCCGGTAGTGACCAATAAATAGATGGTATAGGGAATCATTACCAGAATAGGGGCAGCGATCTGCGCGATGACAAGGTCTATTAATATTAATTTGATAGCCGTCTTCATACCACTTTATGTCTTATCGGGTTGTGAAGAAACTGCATATAAACATGGCTAGCATTGATATTGCTATTACCACCAGGGAAATACTCATGAATGTCTTTTGCATACGAATCTGCTTTTAAAGTTATTACTCAGTTATATGTTATTTAGTTCGGTCGTTATTTTGATTGATCTGCTTGTTTGCCAAGAAGGATTGTTTCCGTCTCTTCGGCGTCTTTATGCAATTGCACTATCAGCTCGTCAATGTCGGTGAATTTCAGTTCGGGGCGTGTCCGTTTGACAAACGTAAGCCGGATAAACTTGTCATATATGTTAGAATGGAAGTGAAGGATATTCACCTCGATTGTACGGTTAGGACCGTTGTCAATAGTCGGGCGGACACCGATGTTCAGCATTCCCATATAGGTTTGTCCGTCGAATGTGACCCATACGGCATAAACTCCGTCTGCGGGAATCAGTTTATCCGGATCGTCTACACTTAAATTGGCGGTAGGAAAACCTATTTTCCGGCCTACTTGATAACCGCCTACTACTGTTCCGTCCAGAAAGTATTCGTATCCCAGACAAAGAGCGGCCTGTTCCACCTCTCCTTCATGCAGAAGTTTGCGGATCAGGGAGGAGCTGATCGGGGTATTCTGATGTTCTCCTGTCTTTATATTATTGGTATAGGCGTGAGCACGAATCACTTCTATGCCTATTTCCTTACCGTAACGTACGTAATCCTCGAAACCTTCACTGCGGTTGTGACCGAAACGGTGATCGTAACCGATGACTAAGCATTTTACCTGATAGCGTTCTTTCAGCACTTGAGCCATAAACTCGCGGGCTGTCAGCCGGGAAATCTCAGGAGTAAAGTTAAGCATGAGACAATAATCTACTCCGATGTCATCCAGCAGTCTTATTTTCTCTTCCGGAGTAGTCAGTAACTCAGGACGATAATCGGCGTTCATCACCTTACGGGGATGTACCGGAAAAGTCACTAATGCAGAACGTAAACCTTTGGCGGCCGCTATCTCTTTCACTTGTCGGATCAGATAGCGATGTCCGGTATGCACTCCATCGAAGAAGCCGATGGTAGCTATGGAGGGTTCCGGGCGAAGAGTCGATATGTCACGTATAATCTGCATCTCTACGAATTTACTTGTTCTTAAAAAGGTGGCTCCAGTCTTCTCCGGCTTTGGGGGTATAAGTCGAGATTCCGAGTTCTCGGGCTGCTTTGCAATTCATCTCAGAATCGTCAATGAAAAACGTTTCCTGCGGTTCGATACCTGCATCTTCGATGACTGCTTTAAAAATTTCGGGCTCCGGCTTTACCAGGTGCATCTCGTATGAGAGGTATGTTTTTTCAAAATAGTCCTCTGCTTTGAACGTACGGTATGGGAACGCATTCTCGCAAGCCCATTTCCAATGAATCTCATTCGTATTGCTAAGCAGGTAGACTACATATTTTTCACGCAATTTCAAAAGTAAGTCAAGCTTGTATGTGGGGATGTCTATCAGGAAACTGTTCCAAGCCTCATCGATTTGTTTGTCGCTGACTGCTTTACCGATCATTTCCCGCATCCCGTTCCTAAACTCTGCGGAAGTAATCAAGCCTTTTTCCTGTTGCATGAAGATACCGTTCAACTGTTGGATATTCAAACGTTCTTCTACATCCGTGAACCCTAATTTCTTAAAGTTCTCCATACATCGTTGGCGGTCGAGATTGATAAGTACACCGCCCAAATCAATAAGAAGGTTTTTGATCCCTTTATTTTTCATTTCTTTCTTTTTTGTGAATCATACGTTGAACAAGGCGAATAAGTTCTCCAACCCATAACACCATGGACGAAACGCCTATAATAAGAAGCCACGTCTGCCAGTCAAGCGGTTCTGTGCGGAATACAGCTCCACCGAACTGTACGATCAGGAACTGTCCGACTAGGATGGCCAATACAATTAACTCCATCCCATACGATTTGGAAAGGCCTTTGAATGCCGAATCGGTAGTACCGAATACACGGGCATTGAACAGGTTCCAGAATTGCAGCATGACAAAGAAGGTAAAGAAAACGGTGAGATTGTGTATATCCATACCTTGTGTGCTGTGGTCGAAATAGTAGATCATTCCGAGCAGTATGATAAGGAAGACAGAACCTACACCTATTATATTAGACCGCATCGCTTTACTGATAATAAAGTCAGTGCTGCGGCGGGGCTTTTCAAGCATAACGGTTTCACTTGGTGGAATAGAAGCCAAAGCTAGAGCGGCAAAAGTGTCCATGATCAGATTTACCCATAACATCTGTGTTACGGTCAACGGCAGTTCCGTGCCTATCACCGAACCGAGCAGGACAATCAATAGCGCGACAAAATTGATAGTCAACTGGAATACGATGAAACGCTGGATGTTCTTATACAGTGAACGTCCCCACATCACGGCAGTTCCGATACTGTTGAATGAATCATCGAGAAGGGTAATGTCGCTGGCCTCTTTGGCAACGGAAGTGCCTGTACCCATTGACAAACCTACTTGGGCATGATTCAAAGCCGGGGCGTCGTTGGTTCCGTCACCGGTTACGGCTACTACCGCCCCTTTCTGTTGGAGCAATTGCACCAGACGTTGTTTATCCGTAGGACGGGCACGGGACATGATTTTAAGATCCATCACACGGTCCAATGCTTCCTCATCACTCAACTCGGAGAAAGCAACTCCGGTGATGCGATTCCGCTCCGTATCCGTTTCCGGATTCCAAAGACCGATCTGACGTGCGATTTCCGTAGCGGTTCCCGGAGTATCACCGGTCACAATTTTGATTCCTATACCTGCCGACTGACATTTGGCAACTGCGGTCGGCACATCCGGACGAATCGGGTCGGAGATGGCTACGATACCTAAGAAGTTTAGGTCGTTGGCCGATACCAATGCCGTGCAATCGTCCGGTTCATTCTCTCCTACAATCTTGAAGGCGAATCCCAATGTGCGCATGGCCATGTTCTGGTAGTTCAGCAGTTGTGCTTCAACTGTTGAACGATATTCGGTAGCGTCTACCTGCTGTCCGTCCAACATGACTTTTTTGCACTTTCCGAGCACTATCTCAGGAGCACCTTTTATATAGAGAATTTTCTTTCCCAGCAAGGCCGACTCTACAAGCGTTGCCATAAACTTCCGTTCTGTGGAGAAAGTCAGCTGATCGAGGATCTGTGCGTTTTCGCGGAGTTTCAGATAATTCCTTCCTTGACTATTGAGCCATAGCAATAGTGCTACTTCGGTGGGATTTCCCACACCTTTCGGCTTTTCACCGGTGTCGGTCTCTTCAAGAAAAGCAGTAGAATTGGCGCTGATACCTTCGGTGATAAGTTTGCTGATATCGTCGTCGGATAATTCGTTGCCGTTCTTTAAACCATAGAAGTTGGGCTCGTGCACTTGCATCAGGTTTTGCGTCAGTGTACCCGTCTTGTCCGTACATATCACAGTGATAGCTCCCATTGTTTCGCAAGCGTGCATCTTTCGTACGAGGTTGTTGGTGGCAAGCATACGGCGCATATTCAGTGCCAGACTGAGTGTGACACTCATTGGTAGCCCTTCGGGAACGGCTACTACTATTAAGGTGACAGCCATCATGAAATATTTGAGAGTCCGTTCAAAAACCGGTAACCATTCATGCCAGCCGTTCAATGCTCCGAAGTCGAAGTAGAACAATACGTCTTTGACAAAGAAAATAAGGAAAGCGAGACCGGCAACGGTAAAACCAATCTTTCCGATCAGGTTGGCGAGTCTGGTCAGCTGTATGTTTAACGGAGTCGGTTCGAGGCTCTCTTCGGTACTTTGACGGGCTACCTTTCCAATCTCAGTCGCATCACCTACTTGGAGAACGCGCATCGTGCCGTGACCGTCAACTACGGTAGTGCCTCGCATTACCAGGTTGGAGGCGTATGTCGCTTCTTCATCGAAGTCCTTTTTTACGGTTGTTTTGTTGATAACAGGTTCTCCCGTCAGATTCGATTCATTTACTTGCAGAGAAATGGCTTCGAGCAGCTCTCCATCGGCAGGAATCTCTTCGCCGGTTTCCAGAATAACGATATCGCCGACTACGATATCTTTGCGCGGAATTTCCTGTACACGACCGTTTCGGATGACTTTAACTAAAGTCTCTTCATTGACCGCATTCAGTAAGTCGAATTTCTTGTTCGCATCATATTCGAAGAAGAAACCAATTCCGGTGGCGAGCAAGATAGCGGCTATAATTCCGATCGTTTCGGCATATTCATTCTCGATGATAGAAATTATTAATGAAAATACGGCTGCTACCAACAGTACGCGTACAACGGGGTCTTCAAATTTCTCTAAATATAGCCTCCACAGAGAGGGACGCTTGGGGGGTGTCAGCAGGTTGGCGCCATTCTTTTCCCTGCTTTGCAGGACCTCATTATCGGTAAGTCCTATGTGATAAATGTCATTTTTATTTGTACTCATGCGGATACATGCGTTTAGTTTGAGTTGCAAAAGTACAATATAAAATTGTGATTGACTGTTTAATTAAAACTTTTTATGAAGTTGGATTTATTACTGTGGTTCTCCGTTATCGGCTTTCTCTTTGGCAAGTTCCAACTCTTTTTCCGTATTTTTCAAGCGGGTGATGTCATGCACGGTGAGTATCATGTTTTCTTCATGATTCAGAAGAAAGTAGGAGCCGGATATGATAGCGTCGCATTCAACGGCCTGATCGTCGGCTGTTACAACTGTTAGTGCCGCTTCGAGATCGGTGAAACTTTTTTTGTGTTCAAAAGCCTGACGGATGGCAAAGCGTATCGGACAAGAGCCGCAAAGATCGTGCGTGCCGCAACCTCCTTGAGAGGATAAGGCATTACGGCATTGTAACAAGTCACCCACTCTTTTTTCTTCCAGCCCTTTTCTTGTCCCTGTCTTTTGATAGTAATTGGTTTTGAGCACTTTGAAATCATTGTCTATCAGTAGGATGTAGGCGTGTACATTCTTTAGAATAGCGCTGGTGATATGATTGGTACGGTCTAATTTCCTGGATTCTCGGAATAATCGTTTTTGTATCCGAAGACATTTCTTTCGCTCCCATAAGAAGCTGACTAATAGTATAATGGATAAGACTATAAAAGTGGATGATAATGCGATGAGCATGGCTGGTATCTTTGTTTTAGTTTGATGGATCTAGCTACAAAGATAGTTTTTTCTTTCAATATTTGAATAAAGTGTTGAACAAATATATTGCTTTATGTGTTTTATTATACAGAAAACCAATAAAAAGACGAACATTATGAAGAAGTACATTTGCACGGTCTGTGAATATATTTACGACCCTGAACAAGGAGATCCGGAAAGCGGAATTGAACCGGGAACTGCGTTTGAAGACATTCCGGAAGATTGGACGTGTCCTCTGTGCGGAGTTGGAAAGGAAGATTTCGAACCGTACGAAGATTAAAATTAAAAGAGAGAGAATTTATTGAGAGAAAAATGGCTGGGTGTATAGATATATGCCCGGTCTTTTTTTTGCGGCAATACAAGACATTGGATTTATATATTAGCGGCAATATCATTTCTAATCAGCTGAATCGCAAGAAGCAGTTTTGGTAAATGTACTTTTACTATTTTAAAAATCTCTTCGGGATCAATAGATAAGTATTATGTCGGCATTAGATATAAATTGCATCTTTCTCCATATGATTTCGAAATAAACTACGCATAATTGCGGTTAAAGACACGACATCCACTTTTGCATTAAAAAGCTTTTCTAAAAACTCTTTTATTTCCATTCGAGTAAAATAATCAGGCTCTTGGAGTTTAATACAAATATCAATATCACTATCTTCCTTCTGTTCACCACGGGCCACAGAACCGAAAAGTCCCAACTTTTCAATTCCATATCTCTCCCCAAACTCTTCTTTAAAATTCCGGAGAATAGCGATTATTTCATCTTTTGTTTTCAATTGATACTAAAGTTGTTATGCAAATATTAAAATTAATATTGGAATTAGCAAATTCTCAATCACATTTTGTCCTACTACTAATTAAAAAGATGCACAAGCATCGAATTTTCATCGATTCCTTGTGCATCTACTATACTCAATAGTCATTTTCAAGACACATCAACTGAATTATGAGCAGCAGGACCCGGTGCTTCTGTTGATTTTGTTTTATCAGGAAGCTTTCTTCTCTTTTACATCACTGCTGGCTTCTACCACATTTACCACATAGTCACCCAGTTTCTCGCATTCGGCGATAATATCTATATAGTAAACTCCCGGAATATGCCGCTTATAATTTTTTGAGATTATTTTCGTCTACTTCCTTGCTTATTACAAATATATTATTTATGTTTGTAACGTTCTTCGACTAGGCTAATTGGAAAATCACTCATAGCTTTTGTTAACCTTACATCTTTAAGTTACGGGAAAGTTTCAACTGATCAGTCGTTAACATTTGAATATAAATAATTTAGCCTTTATAAAACTATGAATTTAACCACAACCGGACATTTCTCTACTCATTTAGGTCAATGTCTCCAAAAGACTAAATCTGTTTTAGTACAACCTAGGTGTATCCAGGCCCGTAAACGACTTCGCATTATGCATTTTACTATAGAACCCCCGTTTCTAAATCTAGAACAATTCATTATTATTAATCAAACTAAAAAAGTTATGAAGGCAAAAGTAACAAGTCTGTTCTTCGCTCTCATGTTTTTGCCCATGTTGGCTTTCGCTGCCAACATAAAAGTGACAGGTAGAGTGATAGACAACAGCGGTGAGCCTCTAATTGGTGTGTCAATCTTGGTAAAAGGCACATCGACAGGGACTCTGACAAACCTTGATGGAGAATTTTCCATTGATGTGGCCGAAGGTGATGTGCTGAAATTTAGTTATGTAGGCTATCAACCTCAAGAGGTTACAGTAACGAGTTCCTCTTCATCGATTAATATCACGATGATTGAGGACGCAAAAAAACTTGATGAAGTGGTGGTGACTGCGCTCGGCATCAAGCGCGAGCAGAAATCACTTTCGTACAACGTTCAGCAGGTGAAAGGCGATATGCTGACCACCAACAAGGATGCCAACTTCGTCAACTCGCTGGCAGGTAAAGTGGCCGGTGTAAACATCAACGCCTCATCATCGGGTACCGGTGGTATATCAAAGGTAGTGATGCGTGGTACCAAATCAATTATGCAGTCGTCCAACGCTCTCTATGTTGTTGATGGTGTACCCATGCGTAGTGCCAGTTCAGAAGGTGACGCCGGTGCATTCGGTTCAAAGGGTGCTACCGAGCCGATTGCCGACCTCAACCCCGACGATGTCGAGTCAATGTCAGTGCTGACCGGTGCCGCCGCTGCCGCCCTTTACGGTTCTGCAGCTGCCAACGGTGCTATCGTTATCACGACCAAGAAAGGTCAGACAGGAAAGGCTAAGGTTACAGCTAGTTCGAACCTCGAATGGAATCGTGCATGGATTCTGCCCCGATTCCAAAGCAGCTACGGCGCAGGTCAAAACAGTATTTATGCCTTCACTTCATCTTACAGCTGGGGTGCCCGCCTCACACCGTACAACGACTACGGTTACGATGTGGCTGATGACTACTTGCAGACTGGTTTTGTTGCCACCAATTCGGTTACTTTCTCTTCGGGTACCGAACGCAACCAAACCTACGCTTCGGTGGCAGCTACCAATTCTAAAGGTATTGTACCCAATGAGCGCTACAACCGCTACAACTTCAACTATCGTAACACATCTAAGTTTCTCAACGACAAGATGACATTGGATTTGAACGCAAGCTACATCTACCAGATGGACCGTAACATGATTAATCAAGGTTCTTACATGAACCCCATTGTGGGTGCCTATCTCTTCCCCCGCGGTAACAACTGGGACGAAGTGCGCGCATACGAGGTTTACGACCCTGCTCGTAAGATTTCCACCCAAAACTGGCAATGGGGCGAATATGGTCTGACCGTGCAAAACCCCTATTGGGTGAACTACCGTAACCTGCGCGAGAACTCCAAAAACCGTTACATGGTAGGCGCACAACTTTCGTACAAGGTGTTACCCTGTCTAACATTGAGCGGACGTGTACGCTTCGACGATTCTTACACCAAGGCGACCGACAAACGTTATGCAGGTACTCTCGGCAACCTTTCTGACAACTCAGAACGCGGTTACTATGGTGAAACGAACTACAAGGAGAAGCAAATCTTTGCCGACTTCCTTGCATCGTTCAACAAAGACTTCAGTGAAGATTGGAATTTACAAGCCAACTTCGGTGGCTCAATCAACGATATGCGTTACGAATCAACTGACATCCGTGGCGGTATCCCCGATGGTTCAGAAAACTATCCCGGACAAGACGCATTGCTGACAAACTTTTTCTCTATCAACAACATCTCGCGCAACGCTCCAAAGACTTGGAATATGTGGCGCGAACAGACCCAGTCAATCTACGCTTCTGCCGACCTTGGATATAAACGTACCTACTACCTGACATTGACCGGTCGTAACGACTGGCCTTCGGCTCTTGCCGGTGTCAACTCGAAGAAGTCTTCATTCTTCTACCCGTCTGTAGGTATATCTGTTTTAATGACCCAATTGTTCGAAGATGCCGGTCTCAACATTCCCTCAGAATATCTGTCATTCTGGAAAATCCGTGCATCATGGGCATCGGTAGGTACTGCTTTCCCGCGCTACATCGCCAACCCGCGCTATGAATGGGTAAACGGCACTTGGTCCGTTTTGACCCAGTATCCCGTAAACAACCTATTGCCCGAACGTACCAAATCTTGGGAAGTAGGTATGAACTTCCGCTTCTTGAAAGATTTCAACTTCGACGCTACATGGTATCAGGCCGACACCTACAACCAGACATTCAACCCCAATGTTCCTGTGGGCAAATATTCTAAGATTTATGTTCAGACAGGTAAAATCCGCAACTGGGGTATGGAGTTCGCCCTCGGCTTCGATCATACATGGAATAACTTCTCTTGGGCTTCCAACATGACCTATTCGTTCAACAAAAACGTGATTAAGGAACTGGGACGCAACGCATACAACCCCGTTACCGGTGAAAAACTCGACATCGACCAGCTCGTCATGACCGACAACCAAGTAGGCGCAACACGCTTCATCCTCCGCGAAGGCGGCACAATGGGTGACCTCTACTCTATGGTAGACTTACAACGCGACCACAACGGTAATATCTACATCAACCCCGAAGGCAATGTATCTACCGTTTCTGTAGCAGACAAACCCATCAAGCTCGGTTCGGTTCTTCCCAAAGGCAACCTCGCTTGGAGCAACAGCTTCACATGGAAAAACCTCACTGCAAGCTTCATGCTCTCAGCGCGTTTCGGGGGGGTCGTTTACTCACGCACCCAGGCAGTCCTTGACTACTATGGTGTGTCTGAGGCTACAGGCCAAGCTCGCGACCGGGGTTTCGTAAGCATCAATAACGGCGATGGCATCAACCCCGAGCAATGGTATAATCTCGTTGCCGGTGGTGAAACCGTTCCTCAATACTATACCTACTCTGCAACCAATCTGCGCCTACGCGAAGCAACTATCGGCTACAAGATTCCGCGCAAATGGCTCAAAGGCGTTTGCGACATCAAGGTATCACTCGTAGGGCGCAACCTATGGATGATTTACAACAAGGCTCCTTATGATCCCGAATCCGTAGCATCAGCCGGTAACTATTTCCAAGGTATCGACAACTTCATGATGCCTTCACTACGTAACTTCGGCTTCAACGTTAACTTCAATTTCTAACTCAAGCGATAAAAAAAATGAAACATATATTCAACAAAATATTGGCTGGAGGCGCAGTGCTGCTCACCACAGTAGCCTGCACAGGTAACTACCTGGACATCAACTCCAATCAGTCACAACCGGGCGATCTTACTCCCGACGGTTTCGCTTTGGTATCGTCAATGACAAATATCTGCAGCACTGTCGCTCCTTCTGATGTAAACTGTACCCAGTTTGTGGACTGTCTTCTCGGCGGCACACTCGGAGGTTACTTCTCCGACGGAGCAAACTTTACTTCCTCTTATGTGCGCAACAATGCGCCCAACAACTGGACTGAGGTATTCTTGAAAGACAAGAAGATTATTTCTACTCTTTTCACCAACCTTTCGATGGTTGAGGGTTTCTGCGAAACATCAGGCGACCTAGTGCCAATGGCTGTAGCCAACATCATCAAGATTGCCGCGATGCACCGAGTAACCGACTGTTACGGTCCAATCCCCTACTCGGCCATCGGCTTTGAAGGCGCAATCAAGACTCCTTACGACTCTCAAGAAGATGTCTACAACAAATTCTTCGAAGAGCTCGCCGCTGCCCGTCAGATACTGCTTGACAACCCCACAGCAGTGATGAGTCCGTTGGTCGACAAAGTTTATGGCGGCGACATCAGCAATTGGGTACGCTTTGCCAATTCACTCCAGTTGCGTCTGGCCTTGCGCATCAGCTATGCCAATAAAGAATTGGCTCAGGCCAAAGCCGAAGATGCCATCGACCCTAAAAATGGAGGTGTAATCGAGACGAACGATCAGAACGCAACTTGGAAAAACTACCAGACATCGACCAACTCTATGCGTACGGCTATCATGTACAACGCTCATGACACCCGTCCGTCGGCCGAAATTGCTTGTTACCTCAACGGTTACAAGGACCCGCGTATCTCCAAATACCTCACCGAATCAGGTTCTCCTGAATCGCCCGGACTCAATGGCAAGCCATACAAAAATGACGATGGAACATGGATGACAGCCCCCGACGGCACATCGCTGCAGTATGTAGGTATCCGTCGAGGTTGGGAGACATTCAGCACCTCATGGAGTGTCAACTTCTCCGATGTCAACCTTCCCGGCACCACGCCGGCTCTTTGGATGAATGCTTCAGAAGTATGCTTTTTGCGTGCCGAAGGTGCAGCAGTTTTCAATTGGGACATGAGGGGATCGGCCGAATCGTTCTACAATGATGGTATCCGCCTCTCTATGGAAGACTACGGTGTGGCCGACGGTTACAACACGTATATCAACGATGCCACATCTGTACCTGCCAAGTTTTACGATCCCGAAGGTCAGAATCCCTGGACAGGTGTAATTCCTGCGGTAACCATCAAGTGGGATGAAACACTCACAGCAGAACAGAAACAGCAGAAGATTATTACCCAGAAATGGATTGCCAACTGGAAGCTCGGCAATGAAGCTTGGGCCGACTATCGCCGCACAGGATATCCGTTCCTGATTCCGGTTGCTTACAACGGTTCAAATGTGGTAGACATCAATCGCGGTCCGCAGCGCTTGCCTTATCCTGCGGCTGAATATACCGACAACCTCACCAACGTACAGTCTGCCGTTTCCAACTACCTCAACGGTCCCGACAATCTGGCAACTAAAGTATGGTGGGCTTGCAAACCCGGACTTTGATTTTCTCAACACTAATAAAAAGATCTATTATGAACAAAATATCTAAATTCGGACTGGCACTTCTTGCCACTTGCGTATCAGCCGCCACATTTTCATCGTGTGACGACTGGGTCGAACCGGAAAACGTAGACCTTAACTATGATACCGCAGACAAGACTGATCCGGTGGCATATGAAGAATACCTTGAAGCACTTCGCGACTATCGCGAAACCGACCACAAACTTGTCTATGTGTGGTTCAACAATCTGGGAAAAGGCGAAAACATCAACACTCGTGCTCAGCGCGTTGACGAGCTGCCTGATTCAATAGACGTTGTCGTGTTCACAAACCCGACTTCGATTAGTGACATCACCGTTCGCGACATGGAAAACGTACGAGAAAAGAAAAACATGAAGTTTACTTATGTGATTGACTTCGATGCCATCAAACTTGCCTATCTTGAGCATCAGGCAATGTCGACCGAAGAAGAACCTTTCGCCGTTGAATTTCTCGACTTCCTGACCGACTCTACCGCAACCGCCCTCTCATATGCCAAGAAAAACAACTTCAATGGCATCATGATTGGCTACAACGGTAAAATCACTAATCACATGACACCAGCCGAAAAGACGGAATACCTAGCCAACGAGAAGAACTTCATCGGTATTATGTCCGATTGGCACGCGCGAAATCCTGAAATGGATATTGACTTTATCGGAAAACCTCAAAACGTGGGCGATAAGGATCTCATTAACGACTGCAACGTTTTATTCCTTTCCGAATCACAATCAGCCAATTCGAACTATGGTTTTAATATGGCTCTTGCCAATGCCTCGATAGAGGGAGTTCCTGCCGACCGCATAGGTATGGTTACAAGCTATACCGACCCAAACGATGATAAAATCGGATATATGGCCGACGGTTCTCTTTGTGTGTCATCGCTTGCCAACTGGGCTAGTGGTGAGAATGTGAAAGCTTGCGCGTTTACAAACATCGCATACGACTATTACAACGCCACAAGTCCCTATCAGGTAGTTCGTAAAGCGCTTCAGACACTTAACCCAAGCAATTTGTAATCATTAAGCAAATAAACAGAAACAATGAAAACATTTAAATATCTGTCAATTTACACAGTTCTCGCTACCGGCGTGCTTGTGAGCTCCTGCAACGAAGACGTGGAAAAGATTGACAACAAAATCTATGTCGACGGCACAACCGAAGTGACCTCAGTGCTCCTCGACGGTGAAGCGGAAACCGCATCCTACACTTTACAGGCATACATTCCACAACCCACCGCTCAGGCACTCACTATGACATACGCTGTAGACCCCTCGTTGGTTAAAGTATACAATGAAGTGTACAAGACAAGCACAATCATGCTCCCCGAAGAATACTACTCCATTGCTGATCCGGTAGCCGAATTTGAAGTGGGCGGAGTAAGTGCCAGTCCGGTTTCGATTGTTTTGCAAAATCTCACGGCTATCGACCCCGACAATGTGTACTGTTTGCCCATCACTGTAGCGAGTGCCTCTATTCCAGTACTTGCTAACAAGAGCACTAAGTATTTCGTGATTCGCGGTGCATCATTGATTAACTGGACTGCCAATCTCAACGAAAACTACCTCAGCCTTGCTAGCCCAAGCGCAGCCGGCAAGCTTGGAAGCATGCAGAGAGTTACCGTAGAGGCTCTTATCCGTCCGGGAGCTAACTTCAGTGACGGAAACGATTCGGGCATTTCTACGTTACTTGGTATCGAAGGAAAATCTCTTCTTCGCTTCGGTGACGCTGGCGTAGCATCCGACCAGTTGCAGTTTGCTAACAGCCAGAACGTAACCAACTCTCAGTGGAAAATTGAGAAGGAGAAATGGCAGTTCATCACCTTTACGTACGATTCCACCAATGGTCAGTGTGCCTTCTTCATCGACGGTGTGCAGAAAGGTGAGACACAAAACAGCAGCAATCGTTCTTCCGTGAACTGGAACAGTTCTGAGTTTTATGTAGGCAGGTCTTGGAACAACAACCGTGACTTCTCCGGTGACATCTGCGAGGTGCGTGTTTGGAATCGTATCCTTGCCAAAGAAGAACTTCAGGCTAGAAACCACTTCTATAAAGTGGCCCCTGACAGCGAAGGTCTTGTAGCTTATTGGAAGATGAACGAAGGTTCCGGCAACAACCTCCAAGACTACGCCAACGGTTATGACCTTAAAGCCAATACCAACGTTATTTGGGTTCCGGTATCTCTCCCTGAAAAATAAATTGAATTTAAATCAATCAAAGCAATATGAAACTGAATAAAATTTTTATATATGGAATTCTCTTGGCAGCGGCTTCACTCACTGCCTGCGAGGATGAAGTAATGATTGGTAAAGCTAACAATCCCAATCTATCAGTGCCCGGCGAAGTGGTATATGTGACCGACCCGGATGGTAAGCGCCTATTCACCCACATCGACTTACGCGACACCAAAGACATACCTCTATATGTCAATACTCCTAAGGCACTCAAACGCGACTGCAACATAGCTTTCGTATACGATGAAACAGTTCTCGCCGAATACAACGCCGCCAACGGCACAAGTTACGAAGCCGTACCGAAATCGATGGTCAGCTTGACCAACGACGGCATCACTCGTCTGGAAGCCGGAAACACCATTTCTCAGCCGATGACCGTAACCGTCACGTCTGACGGATCTCTCGATAACGATAAAGGATATGCGATTCCGCTGCGCGCTTCAGTCAACAACGGCGAAACCGCACTCACCAAAAACAGCTCGTCTCGCTTGATTTTTGTCCGCGACCTCACTGGTCTGCCCGATGCTACAAAAACCGTGCTCAAGGATGGCGTGGAAGTTCCGGCTGTACGCACTATGATGTGTATGGAGGTGAACGACATGAACCCGCTGGAAGTTACATCCTACACACTTAAGAATAGCGGAAAGATGTATTATGATGCGGTAATGCTCTTTGCGGCTAACATCAACTACAACGAAGAAACCGGACGCGTGTATGTCAACTGCAATGAAAACGTCAGCGCGATATTGGCTAACCGCGACCACTACCTGCAGCCCCTGCAAGATCGCGGCATCAAAGTTTATCTTTCGATTCTTGGCAATCACGACCGCGCAAACGTTAACAACCTTGCCGATGAGACCGCCCGCTACTACGCTCAGGAAATAAAGAATTACTGCGATGTATACAAACTCGATGGCGTGTTCTACAATTCCGAGTATGGCAGCCCCATCTCCCCGGCACCCGAAGGCTTTGTTAATCCGTCCTATACTGCAGCAGCACGCCTCTTCTACGAAGTGAAGAAACTACAGCCGCATCGTGACAACATCATTTACACTTACGACTTTAGTAGTCTGCCCTCAGTAGATGGCGTACAGCCCGGCGAGTATATGGACTTCATCTGGACCAACTACGGCGGTGGTCCGATTGACCCCGCAGACTTTCCCGGTGTACCCAAATTCAACCTCGGTCACTACTCATGGGAGTTCACGCAGGGTAGCACTTATGGTAACCTCTCTCAACTGCGCAATGACGGCTATGGCCTGCACGTTCACTTCGGCAACCGTATGCGCCAAAGCGCCATGCAAAACTCCGCGAGAGCCTTCTATGACGACGACCTTGTCTACGATGGCAAAACTTATCCTAAGGACTGGCTCTAATCTAAAAAACAGTTTATATCATGAAACTAAAATACTATATTATCAGTTTGGTACTTGCTACTTCATGCGGCTATCTTGCCTCATGTAGCAACGATGACGACGACAAAATCGTAAATTCGGAACTGACTTTCGGCGTGGATGCACTACGTGTGAAAATCGGTGAAGAAAACAAAACCTTGATTCCTGTTGCAGCGGGTGAAGGTCAATATAACGCGTTTTCTTTGGACGAAAACGTAGCGAAAGCCACCATTGAAAACGGTGAAGTATTTGTTGAGGGCTTCCATAACGGTTCAACCCATATCGTTGTATCCGATGCGGGCGGTCACTACAAACGACTCCCTATACAGGTCTATACAACCGACGAGTTGGTACTCAATATGCAGACGCTCGACTTCAATTGTCTATTAGGCAAAACCGAGTCGAACAATCAGATTGAAGTGGTACTTGGCAATGGCGGTTACTCTGTAGAATCAGGCGATGAGCGCATTAGAGCTGAAATCAGTTCTACAGTCGACAATGAAGGAAACGAAACAGCCAAAGTAATTGTACGCGCCACCGCGTCCAAAGAAGAGTACACCGGCATCGTGACCGTAAGAGACCAGTCGAATTGCACTGCAGAGGTAACGGTTACTGTGAAAGCATCGTTTGATGTATTCACCCCCGAACGTATTGCCATAATAAAAGAAATCACTACCGACTATTGCAATATAGAGGTTGCCGGTCTAACAGGACCTCGTCCGAGCTACTGGGATTACTATATTAACTCTGGAACTCATTATACCGGTGAAGCGACAGAGAACAGCACTTGTAAGGTTGGTTGGGAATACGGTAGCAGCTGGTATTGTTATGGGCAAGCTGTCATAGAATATCCCGAAACTGCTACTGTGGGTGAAACGGTAAATGGTTGTACATTCCACTATGTTTACGCTTTCGAAGATTCGCAATCATATCCCGGCTATCAAGCACAAATAGTACGCGATGATGCCGAAGCTATCGCCGTTCTCTTTGCTAAGGTTGACATAGAGAACGAAAACATTGACTACGGTTACATCGTCATGAAAAAGTAACAGTTCTCCATTTCTTCAAATAGCAATAGCATAAGAAAATTCCTTGCCGGGGTCGAACCGAGAGTCCGCCCCCGGCTTTTTAACCCAATTTTGCCCCTCTAATACTTGTGCTTTCATTTTATATCCATTTGAGGCTATTGGCACTATTAAATATTTTATTTACATAAAATTATGGACAGTGCCAAGTTATTAAAAATGATTGATTCTTGTATAAATACTCTATATCAAGTATTAGAAGGGTAATTTTGAAAATAAAAAAGGAGAATCAATGGCTCATATGTATTGCCGATTCTCCTCTTTTTATGGTTCAATTAATCTCTTTTTAAGAAGCTTTCTTCTCTTTTACATCACTGCTGGCTTCTACCACATTTACCACATAGTCACCCAGTTTCTCGCATTCGGCGATAATATCCATATAGTAAACTCCCATCTGATAATCATATTCTTTGTTGTTTACGTCCAGAATATTTTGGTTCTTCAGTTGGTTGCGGTAGTTATTGATTTCATTCTCAATGTTGAACGACTTGTTGATGTCGATGCTCTGATGTTCCGGTTTTTCCACCACTACGATCATCTGCGCGAGCGCATCGTCAGTCAGCTTCATCATGAAATGGATATGCTCATATTGTTTCTCGGTAAAGTCTTGATTGGTCTGGCGTTTACGGTTGATAGTGCGTGCCAGATTATAACAACTGTCACCAATACTTTCGATTTCCGTCACCTCCCGCAACATGGCACGTATCTGCAATTTACTTTCTGAACTTAGGCGTCCTTCAGAAACCTGATTCAGATAATTGGCAATTTCAAGTTCCATGTTGTCACTGATATTCTCATATTTTTCTATCCGGCTAAACAGCTTGTTGAAGTCATCATCCTTTTCCGTATGTAACAGATCCTGAACCATACCGAACATACGATGGGTACGCTCTGCAAAGAGATGGATTTCTTTACGTGCCTGAAGTATAGAGAGCTCTGCAGTGGAAAGCATACCTCCGGTGATGAAGCGCAATCGTGGTTCTTCGTCCTCTTCTTTCGGGTGTATGAGAGCGCATACGGTACGTTCAATCAATTTTACACCCCATATCAGGATACATACGTTACAGATGTTGAAGATAGAGTGGAAAGCTGACAATTTGTAGGAGATGGCGACTTCCGGATCGCTGCTTTGGAAGAAAGTGTCTACTACCCAGTTAACCATCTGCATGAAAGGATGGAAAATAATCAGCACCCAGATAACACCGAATACATTGAATACAAAATGTGCCAATGCTGCCCGCTTAGCCTGTGTGTTGGCTGTCAATGCGGCGAGATTGGCGGTGATGGTTGTTCCGATATTTTCACCCAATACGAGGGCAGCTCCCAATTCCAGGCTGATCCAGCCGTTGGCACACATGATTAGCGTGATTGCCATCGTAGCGGCGGAGGCCTGTACGATCATGGTCAGTATAGTACCGATGAATAAGAACAGGAGGATGGAGAAAAATCCCATATCCGTATAGTTCTGTACAAAGGCAAGCATTTCCGGATTGGCGTTCAAGTCGGGAGCATTGGCTTTCAAGTAAGAAAGTCCCATAAATAAGAAAGAGAAACCGAAAATGAATTCACCGATGGATTTGCGGTTGCTTTTGCCTGAGAAGATAAGCGGAAGGGCAATGGCCAGAAGTGGAAGGGCGAATGCGGCCATGTCAACCTTAAATCCGAAAATAGAAATAATCCAGGCGGTTACGGTAGTACCGATATTGGCGCCCATAATGACGCTGATGGATTCGGCAAGAGTGAGCAGTCCTGCATTAACGAAACTTACGACCATTACAGTCGTTGCTGAAGAGGACTGGATAAGGGCTGTGATTAGCACACCTGTTAAAACACCCGTTACCCGATTGGTAGTCATTGCAGTCAAGATACTTCGTAGCCTGTCACCCGCGACCTTTTGTAAGCCCTCGCTCATGATCTTCATTCCGTAAAGGAAGAGTCCTAATGAGCCTATGAGCTTTAAAAAATCATAAAAAGAATATTCCATCTATAATATTTTTAATGGTTATTTGTTCTCAATCTGATTATAAGTATATTTAGTCCCATAATATTCACCTTTTAACGAACTCGATGAAACAGATGTTACAAATATGTTGCAAAAATAATAATATTTCTAAAGAATTCCCTATCGGGAGCTCACTTTTGGATATTTATTACGGTTTTAATCTTAATTTTCCTTACCAGGTGGTTAGCGCCAAAGTCAATAACCGATCTGAAGGGCTTAATTTCAGAGTCTATAATAATAAGGACATAGAGTTTCTGGATGTGCGTGACCAGTCCGGTATGCGGACTTATGTCCGTTCGCTTTGCTTTGTACTGTTCAAGGCTGTCACGGAATTGTTCCCGGAAGGAAAATTGTTTGTAGAGCACCCTGTCTCAAAAGGATATTTCTGCAATTTGCGGATCGGGCGTCCTGTGGAGCTGGAAGACGTGATGCGTATCAAGCAGCGTATGCAGGAAATTATTGCTGAGGATATTCCTTATCATCGCATTGAATGCCATACAACTGAGGCTGTGCGTATTTTCAGCGAACGGGGAATGAATGATAAGGTCAGATTGCTCGAAACTTCCGGCTCTCTCTATACCTATTATTATACGTTGGGAGATACGGTCGATTATTACTATGGTAATCTGTTGCCCAGCACCGGGTATCTGAAACTGTTCGACATTGTGAAATATTACGATGGATTACTTCTTCGCATTCCGAGCCGTGAGAATCCGGAAGTCTTGGAAGATGTCGTGAAGCAGGAGAAGATGCTGGATGTCTTTAAGGAATATCTGAATTGGAGCTATATCATGGGGCTTAACAATGCGGGTGATTTCAATCTGGCATGTGAAGTAGGACACGCGACGGATTTGATAAACGTTGCGGAAGCATTGCAGGAAAAGAAGATTGCTCAGATTGCCGATACCATCTTCCATCGGGGAGAAAACGGAAACCGGGTGAAACTGGTGCTGATAGCCGGACCATCTTCTTCGGGAAAGACTACTTTCAGCAAACGCCTTTCTATTCAGCTTATGACGAACGGGTTAAAGCCATATCCTATTTCTCTCGATAATTATTTTGTAGACCGTGAAGATACGCCGTTGGATGAGAACGGAAACTATGATTATGAATCGCTTTACGCGCTCGACTTGGAACTGTTTAATCGGCAGTTGCAGGCATTGCTTCGTGGAGAGGAGGTGGAACTTCCCCGTTTTAACTTCTCACTCGGAAAGAAAGAGTATAAGGGTGATAAACTGAAAATTAAAGATAATACGATATTAATCCTGGAAGGTATTCATGCCTTAAATCCCGAACTTACTCCTCATATTCCGGCAGAACGGAAGTTCAAGATTTATGTTTCTGCGTTGACGACCATTTCGTTGGACGACCACAACTGGATTCCGACAACGGACAATCGTTTGTTACGCCGTATTATCCGTGATTTCAATTATCGGGGATATTCTGCCCGTGAGACAATCTCGCGTTGGCCTAGTGTGCGTGCGGGTGAAGACAAGTGGATCTTCCCTTATCAGGAAAATGCAGATGTAATGTTTAACTCGGCACTGCTTTTCGAGTTTGCCGTGCTTCGTCTCCATGCCGAGCCTATATTGATGGGAGTACCGCGTAATTGTCCCGAATATTGCGAGGCTTATCGGTTATTGAAGTTTATCAAATATTTCGTTCCCGTACAGGATAAGGAAATTCCGCCGACTTCTTTGCTTCGCGAATTTCTTGGGGGAAGCAGCTTTAAATATTAAGTGGGAAGAGGGTGTGTATAATGATATTAAACGCTAAAAGCCTAAACCTTTGATTTCATATTCTGTTAAGTAGATTATATACAAAAATAGTAAGAGTATGATTTTTTATAATAATCTTTTGGCAAAATGGTTCTTAAGAAAAGGAAAGAAGCATTGTTTTATGTTGGGTGGTCTTTTTTTTACCCGATATAAATATTTGGAGATTTGGGAAGATATGGAAGTCAGAATCCATGCAAGGCAGTTCTGGGAATGCTTCTTGTTGACGTTGCTACCCGCTTTGGTCCTGTCGTTGTTCTTCTCATGGTGGTGGATGTTGCTTCCCTTTGCGACTTACCACATCTTTTATTGGTTGGAGAAGTCCTTCCGCTCTCACTCTGTCTTTGATTGGGAGGCACTGGAGAATTGTGGTGATACACTTTATCTTAGAAAAAGGAAGGCGTATGCCTGGATGAGGTGGTATGGAAAGAAAGTATTACCTTTATCCGATTGGGATGATTGAAGTCATTTTCACCACAGATTACACGGATTAACACAGATAATAAAATAGACATTGATAATCAATGCATTAATCTAATCTGTGTTAATCCGTGTAATCTGTGGTGAACAATTATCGCAAAGCCTCCACCTCTTCTGGCGTTAAAGGAATCTTCTTGCCTAATCGACGGGCGCCGGTTTCGGTAATCAGATAATCTTCTTCATTGCGGATACCGCCGAAATTTTTATAAGTTTCCACTACGTCGTAGTTGATGAAATCGGTAAATTTCTTTTCCGCTTTCCACATATCGATCAATTCCGGAATAAAGTATATACCCGGTTCTACCGTATGTACAAATCCAGGTTCCAGAGGTATGGCAAGGCGTTGTGACTTACGGCCGAACTGCGTACTTTTCGGCTGACCGTTGTAGCCTACCCATATTTCTCCCAGATTTTCCATGTCGTGTACATCCAGCCCCATCATGTGGCCTAATCCGTGCGGATAGAACAAGGCGTGCGCACCTTCGCGAACAGCGTCTTCCGTATTACCTTTCATCAGTCCGAGAGCTTTCATTCCATCAACCATGACACGGGCGGACAATTCGTATACATCCATATAAGGAATGCCCGGTCGGAGTGCTTTAACCGATTCCAGATGCATGGCATTCTGTATCTCGTAGACTTCCCGTTGGCGGGGCGTGAATTTCTTGTCGGCAGGAATGGTAGATGACATATCTCCTGCATATCCCGATTCAACCTCCGCACCGGCATCTATTAAAAACAGATCACCCGGTTTTACTTTATTGCCGTGATAATGGTTATGCAAAGTTTGTCCGTTGATGGTAGCGATTGTAGCGAAAGAAAGTTCGCAGTTATTGGATTCCGCTACCCGGTTCATTTCCGCCACCACTTCATATTCATACATACCCGGACGAAGTACTTTCATGGCGGTGATATGCATATCGGCAGTCACATTGCAAGCCTTTTCTATCTCTACGATTTCTTCTGCCGATTTATAGTTCCGCTGGGCTACTACGGCGCGGATGAATGGAACGGAACCTTCCTGATGTGCAGGGGGAATACCCAGCCAATCCATCAGTTTTAGCTTATGTTCGGGACGGTAAGGAGGCAGATAATGTACTGACTTCCCTTTCTGGACACATTTATGGAGATAGCTGACAATTTCTGCGGATGGCAGTAAGTTAGCCACGCCCACCCGTTCGCATTTTTCTTGTAGTGTAGGTTGTGACCCCATCCACACGATGGCATCAATTGATAATTCATCACCGAAAATAATTTCCTTGTCTTCGTCAATATCGATTATTGCCGAAAGTCCTGCACATGACAGTCCGAAATAATAAAGGAAAGTAGAATCCTGACGATAGCGGAAGGTGTTATCTTCGTAATTTAGTCCGCACTCGTCATTTCCTAGAAATAACAAAACTCCGGAGCCTAATTTCTTTTTCAGCAGGGCTCTTCGCTGCATATACGTTTCTTTGGCAAACATATTGTTCTAATTTTAAGTTCGTGCAACAAAGATAACGATTTTTGTGTTATAGGATTAAAAATTATTCCTCTAATCTGTGTAATCTCTGGTTAAAAAGTTACTTTTGTAGCGAGAAACAGAGTAGAAAGCAAAAACGAATATGGCACAAGGTTCCCGTCAAATACAATCGCAGGCGCAACAGCAAATCCAAACGCTCTCGCCTCAGCAGATTCTAGTCGTGAAACTGTTGGAGCTTCCTGCAGTAGAGCTGGAAGACCGTATCCATGCTGAACTGCTTGAAAACCCGGCACTTGAGGAGGGCAAAGAAGAGAATGTCGCAGATGAATATTCCGATGGTGACACTTCCGGGGAGGGTATGGAGAATGATGCCAACGAATACGATTCTTTGAGTGATTATCTCACCGAAGACGATATTCCCGACTACAAACTGCAAGAGAACAACCGATCTAAAGACGAGCAGGCGGAAGATATTCCGTTCTCCGACTCTACCTCTTTTTACGAAATACTGAAAGAGCAGCTTCGTGAACGCAATTTGACAGAACACCAGCATGAACTGGTGGAATACCTGATCGGCTCGTTGGACGATGACGGCCTGCTCCGCAAATCTTTGGAAAGTATTTGTGATGAACTGGCTATTTATGCCGGTATAGAATCTACGGAAGAGGAGCTGGAAGAAGCACTCTGCATCTTGCAGGATTTCGATCCGGCAGGTATCGGAGCACGTGATCTTCAAGAATGTCTGTTGATACAGATCCGCCGGAAGAAGGAAGAAGGGATGAATCCTGCTCCTATATTGGATATCGAAGAACGCATCATCAGAGATTGTTATGAAGAATTTACCCGGAAGCATTGGGAAAAGATTATAAAAAAGCTGGATGTTGATGAAGAAACATTCAATGAAGCTATCAGTGAGATTACAAAGTTGAATCCCCGTCCGGGAGCTTCTTTGGGAGAGGCTATCGGGAGGAACCTCCAGCAGATAGTCCCCGACTTCATCGTAGAAACGTATGATGACGGTACTATCAATGTCAGCCTTAATAACCGTAATGTTCCGGAGCTTCGTATGAGCCGTGATTTTACGGAGATGGTGGAGGAACATACCAAGAATAAGGCCAACCAGTCCAAAGAGTCCAAAGAAGCGATGATGTTTCTGAAACAGAAGATGGATGCAGCGCAAGGATTTATAGATGCGGTCAAACAGCGGCAGAATACGTTGATGACTACTATGCAGGCTATCATCGACCTGCAGCGTCCTTTCTTTCTCGAAGGGGACGAATCCCTGCTGAAACCGATGATTCTAAAAGATGTGGCCGAACGTACGGGACTGGATATATCAACCATTTCCCGTGTCAGCAACAGTAAATATGCGCAGACCAATTTCGGTATTTATCCGTTGAAGTTCTTCTTCAGCGACGGATATACGACGGAAGACGGGGAAGAGATGTCTGTCCGCGAAATTCGTAAGATTTTGAAAGAATGTATCGACGGAGAAGACAAGAAGAAACCGTTGACAGATGATGAATTGGCGGACATACTGAAAGAAAAAGGCTACCCTATTGCACGTCGGACAGTGGCGAAATACCGTCAGCAGTTGAATATTCCGGTGGCAAGACTTAGAAAATAATTGATTAATAGATAATTGATAATGGACAGAGAGAAAGAGCATATCATAGCGGATAAGACAATGTTGCAGGTGGCAAGAGTCACTTCGATGGTGTTTACCCCGTTTTCTATTCCGTTTTTGTCATTTCTGGTGTTATTCCTGTTTTCTTATCTCCGTATCATGCCGATGGTATATAAGTTGATTGTATTGGGAATTGTCTATTGCTTTACTATATTGACTCCCACTATAACCATCTTTCTGTTCCGCAAGATCAATGGTTTTGCCCGTCAGGAGCTGGGCGAACGGAAGAAACGTTTTGTACCTATCCTGCTGACTATCATTTCGTATGTATTCTGCCTGCTGATGATGCGTAGGCTGAATCTGCCTTGGTACATGACCGGCATTATTCTGGCTTCTCTCGTAGTCTCCATCATTTGTATAGCAGTAAATCTGAGATGGAAACTGAGCGAGCACATGGCGGGCATAGGCGGAGTGATAGGCGGATTGGTTTCCTTTAGCGCCTTGTTCGGTTATAACCCGGTAGGGTGGCTGTGCCTGTTTATATTGATAGCCGGTGTGCTGGGTTCTGCCCGTATCATTCTGGGACATCATACGCTGGGAGAGGTCATTTCCGGTTTTACGGTCGGCCTGGTATGCGCCCTTTTGGTGCTTCATCCGGTGAGTAATATCTTATTTCGAGTATTTTTATTTTAAAACAGTATAAATCCTAAAAACTAATTATTATGAACTTTCCACAGAATTTGAAGTACACGAACGAACATGAATGGATACGCGTAGAAGGAGATATTGCATACGTAGGTATCACCGATTATGCTCAGGAGCAATTGGGCGATATTGTGTTTGTGGACATACCGACGGTCGGTGAGTCGTTGGAAGCCGGTGAGGTTTTCGGAACTATCGAAGTAGTGAAAACAATTTCTGATCTTTTCCTGCCAGTAGCAGGTGAGGTGCTGGAACAGAATGAAGCGCTGGAAGAGAACCCGGAACTGGTGAACAAAGACCCATACGGCGAGGGTTGGCTGATTAAGATGAAACCTGCTGATGTGAAGGCGGTAGAAGACTTGCTGGATGCGGAAGGGTATAAAGAAGTGATTAACGGATAAATTAAACATTAAAAATATGACTCCAATTGTAAGTATCATCATGGGCAGTACGTCCGACCTTCCAGTTATGGAAAAGGCCGCACAACTGCTGAATGATATGCATGTACCGTTCGAAATGAACGCACTTTCCGCTCACCGCACGCCTGAGGCTGTGGAAGAGTTTGCTAAGAATGCCCGTACTCGTGGCATTAAAGTAATTATCGCTGCTGCCGGAATGGCTGCCGCCCTTCCCGGTGTAATCGCGGCTAACACTATACTTCCTGTAATCGGAGTGCCGGTGAAAGGCTCCGTGCTCGATGGTGTGGACGCACTTTATTCCATCATTCAAATGCCTCCGGGCATTCCTGTAGCCACTGTTGCTATCAACGGAGCGATGAATGCGGCTATTCTGGCCATTCAGATGCTTGCTTTGAGTGATGAAAAGCTGGCGGAAGCATTTGCAGCTTACAAAGAAGGACTGAAAAAGAAAATCGTAAAAGCAAACGAAGAACTGAAAGAAGTCAAGTTTGAATATAAAACGAACTAATGGATCTATTCAATTATTTTCGGAGGGAAACTACCGAAGTGAATATTGGGGCCGTACCGTTGGGTGGCCCCAATTCTATTCGTATCCAGTCGATGACCAATACGTCTACGCAGGATACGCAGGCTTGTGTGGAACAGGCGAAACGTATTGTCGACGCGGGCGGTGAGTATGTCCGTCTGACGACGCAAGGTATCAAGGAAGCGGAGAACCTGAAAAATATTAACATCGGTTTGCGCAGTCAGGAATATATGGTTCCGTTGGTTGCCGATGTACACTTTAATCCGAAAGTAGCCGATGTGGCAGCCCGATATGCGGAAAAGGTACGCATCAATCCGGGGAATTATGTAGACGCTGCACGTACTTTTAAGAAGCTGGAATATACCGACGAGGAGTATGCGCAGGAAATACAAAAAATTCATGACCGCTTTGTGCCTTTTCTGAATATCTGCAAAGAGAATCATACGGCTATCCGTATCGGTGTGAATCACGGCTCTTTGTCCGACCGCATCATGTCCCGTTATGGTGATACGCCCGAAGGCATGGTAGAGTCTTGTATGGAGTTTCTTCGCATTTGTGTTGATGAGAACTTTACCGATGTAGTTATTTCCATCAAAGCGTCCAATACGGTTGTCATGGTGAAAACCGTTCGTCTGTTGGTAGCTGTGATGGAGAAAGAAGGGATGGCTTTCCCGTTGCATCTCGGAGTAACAGAAGCCGGAGACGGTGAGGACGGACGTATCAAGTCCGCTCTCGGCATTGGTGCGCTGTTGGCCGACGGACTGGGGGATACTATACGGGTATCTTTGAGCGAAGCTCCCGAAGCGGAAATTCCTGTTGCCCGTAAGTTGGTGGACTATATCCTGTTGAGGCGGAATCATCCTTATATTCCCGGACTGGAAGCGCCTGGATTTAACTATTTGTCGCCCGAACGCCGTAAGACGCGGGCTGTCCGCAATATAGGAGGTGAACACGTGCCTGTGGTCATTGCCGACCGTATGGACGGGAAGACCGAAGTGAATCCGCAATTTACTCCGGACTATATTTATGCCGGACGTGCTTTGCCCGAACAACGGGAAGAAGGTGTGGACTATATTCTTGATGCGGACGTATGGACCGGAGAAGCCGGTACTTGGCCTGCTTATAATCATCAGCAACTGCCGTTGATGGGAGGATGTAATGCAGAACTCAAATTCCTGTTTATGCCTTATATGGCACAGACGGATGAAGTGATTGCCTGTCTGAAACAACATCCCGAAGTGGTTGTCGTCTCTCAAAGCAACCATCCGAACCGTTTGGGTGAGCACCGTGCATTGGTGCATCAGCTGATGACAGAGGGGCTGCAAAATCCGGTTGTTTTCTTCCAGCATTATGCGGAGGATGATGCGGAGGATTTGCAGATAAAAGCTGCGGCCGACATGGGAGCTCTGATCTTTGACGGGCTTTGCGACGGTATCTTTATATTCAATCAAGGCAACCTCAGTCATGCGGTAATTGATGCGATGGCTTTCGGAATCTTGCAGGCGGGACGTACCCGTACTTCAAAGACGGAGTATATCTCTTGTCCCGGTTGCGGCCGTACGCTTTACGACTTGGAGAAAACAATTGCCCGTATCAAGGCAGCTACTTCACATTTGAAAGGCTTGAAGATCGGCATTATGGGCTGTATCGTGAATGGTCCCGGTGAGATGGCGGATGCTGACTACGGTTATGTAGGTGCCGGACGAGGCAAAATCAGTCTTTATAAAGGCAAGGTGTGTGTAGAGAAGAATATTCCTGAAGAAGAGGCGGTAGAACGACTCCTGGAGTTTATCCGGACAGACCGGGAAGAGAACCAACAATGATAATTGGGCACGGAATACAGGTGATGGGGACTGATCTCATAGAAAACCTGTCATCCGTGCCTAACTATGTACTACATATCTTCCAATGACAAACACATTGTTTCATCGCGAGCCATAAAATGGATCATGCTTTCCACGTGAAGCGTATGGTTGTCGCAAAAAAGTTCCACGTATTTAGGCACCCCGCCAGTAAAAGTATAAAGTGCTAAAAGATCATCATTCGAATGTGTCGGGGCATATTCATGCATGATTTCTTTTAGAACAGAGAGACTGAAGGCTGACAGCTTGATTATGTTATCAGCTCTTCCGAAGAGTGGTCCTTTGTTGTCTTGGAAAATTTTTTGCATAAGAGAATAGATGGAACCACTGACAATTAAATTCATGTGTGAGGACTTCCGATATTGGTCCCAAATATTTTGCATATCGCTGAATATGGATTCATTAATAGTATAGAATTCCTGAAATTCATCAATAACCAGGTTGAAAGTCCGTTGTGTCGAAAGCTGCATTAGGTATTGGAATAAGTTTCGGAAACTTCGGATTTCTGTCGGAACAAAGATTTGTAGGGCTTGTGCGATAAGTGGGATGAATTCTTCGCACAAGGTTGCTTCATTTTTGCGCCCTATAAATAAGTAGACAGTGGGAGTTTGTTCAACGGCTTTCATGATGAGGCTTGTCTTCCCAATTCTACGGCGACCGGTAACGACTGTCATTCTTGAACTTTCCTCAAATGCCAATTGCTGAATTCGTTTTAGCTCTTTTAGTTCTTCTTCTCTATTATAAAACCTCATAATCAGTGAATTATATTAGTAACTGTGGTTACTGTAACCACGGTTACAAAGATGTTTATTCTGAAGGGAACAGCAAACTTTTTCTTTTTTTTTATAAATTCTTTACCCTTCCCCAGGGCAAACGCTCAATAAGTATTACATCTTAATTCATTACATTTACAAATTTAGTATACTTAATCCCTACCGTAATATGACCATTCAAGCCTTTTCAGCAATTATTCCTGATGTACGAGTTGCCTATTGTCTGAACCTTGGTAGCCATTATACTTTTTAACTAGTGTCATTTATAGAACTTAAAAAAAACAGTGCTCTAATTTTATTTTTTTAGTTGTTTGAGGTATTCGGAAACACTTTATTTCACGCTGGCGAACATATTGTTTCACGCTGCTGAAACGCCACTTTGTGCCGTATGTTTAGGGTGAAACGTATAGTCGTTTTAGCCGAATCGTATAGTCGTATGGGGTGACAGATACGTATATCCTACACCATCTGTTACCTGTTTCCTACACCTGCTTAATTTGTTGCTGTTCAGTGAAATAAGTTGTAGATGGTGTAGGATGGCAGATGTTTTTCATATTTGGAAATGCTATGTGATAAAGGGGTATGAACTCTTCACATACAAAGTTTTCTCTTTTTTCTCATCGAGATTATAGTGAGGGGTCTTATAATTACATCCTTTCTTTTAAGGTTATATTATTTCTTGTTGTGAAAATAACTGCTGTAGATATTACTTATGAGTTTTGTAGTGTATATCTACAACAGTATTTTTTTACTGTCGAATAGAAATTTGGAACATTTCTATACATTCTTTCAGTGCTTGTTCATGATTAACCGCACTTTCTACACAAACGATTCTACCATAGTCTGAGTCCTGCCAATGTACGATGTGTTCTTTTACCGTTTCTGCCAAATCCAGTAATTGCAGACTGTTTTCCAGTTCGGTAGATTCAGTGCCGATGATATGCAATCGTATCTGTACATTTCCATTCTGTACACCACTGCAGGGAGCCTTCCAAATGATAGGGAGAAATTCAATGAATATGGCAGGGCTTTTATCCGATAGATTACTTACCTCGTTCAAAATTTCCGGTTTCCATAATCCGAGATCTTTGAAAACACACTCTTGGGTATTTTCATTGGTGATTTCTCGTAAGCGGTTCACCATTGCCTGATAAAGTTCTTTTTTCATGATTCAAGAAATTAAATATAATGTTGATACTAAATAATATCTGCAAAGTAGGGTATTTCTGTGTGGATAGAAAAATAAGTATGAAGTGCCTGCATAGTTCTATGTAACTGTTACATTGTAATTTGTCGATTGGCAGGGATGACCCTTATGTTTGCATCCGTATTTGAATTAATAACATAAATATATGTAATGATGAATGAAGAAACAATTACAATGAAACAAAAAGCCGAATTCCGGGCTTCCGGGCTTCTGCTGGATTTGGGAATCTCTATTCCGGTTCGTCCATTACGATTCATGACAAAGAAGAAACGGTGTGGAATTACCATGCGTACTCCCGCATTAGGCGGGCTTATCCGGATTTCCCGTAAGTATTTGCAACTGGGGGTATCAGTCGATGAAATGCAGAATTATACGTTTGACCAGAACATGGAGTTTGTAGCCGGACGTGGCAAGGAAGTCAGTGAATTGGTAGCTTGTGCCATCGTCAGCGGCTATATCACTGGACGATTGTTTAATAAAGTAGTAGCTTGGTGGTTACGCTGGCGTGTGCATCCGGCCTATTTGCAGGAAGCTATGTTACAGCTATTACTTTTGTTGGACATAAAGTCTTTCTCGACTACTATCAAATCGGCGCAGATGATGAATGTGATGACTCGCCGTTTGAGCCATGGAACAACAGGGAGTTAAAGGGACATACGGAAGGCCCTCATAGCCCGTTCGGATTAATTTGGCAGATAGCCTCTGCCACAGGTTGGACACCTCGCTATATTATGTGGAATATCTCTTATCCCATGTTACTGCTAATGGCAGCGGATACACCAAGGTATGTGGATACAAAAGAGGCACAGAAAAAAGCACGCAGGAATTATTGCAAAGGTAAGCAGGCGCTTGACTTTTTTCAGACCAGATTATCAAAAGATGAATAAATATTAACTTAAAATAGAATTATATGACTAGAGGATTGAGAAATAATAATCCGGGTAATATTCGCCACGATGGAACACGGTGGCAGGGAGAAATAATTCCCTCAACAGATTTTGCATTCAAACAGTTCAAAACTATGGCATATGGCTATAGAGCCATGTTGAAACTACTACGTAACTATGCGTTGTTACATCATTGCTATACTATTCGTACGATGGTGAGCCGATGGGCCCCACCTTCGGAGAACGATACGAAAAGCTATATTACTACTGTTGCGAAGATAGCGGGTATCGACCCCGACCGACGGATTGATATTTATGACCGTCATCTCATGTGTGCATTGGCTGGGGCGATGAATCGGGTAGAGAATGGAACATCGGCTGTTATGGCTGATGTAGAAGCAGGATGGGATTTACTTTAGCATAGGGGACGATGGATGTATTTATGCAAATATTGACTATGCTATTTCCTGCCGGAATAGGCTCAATCGTGACCTGGATGTTTAGCCGTAATCTCTACCGTGCTAAGAAAAAGAAAGAAGTACATGATATTTATCAGGTGATGTACAATGATGTATGTACAACTTTAACTCATATCAAAGATGAAAACAGAAAATTATACCAGATTGTGGAGCGGTTTGAAAAAGCAGTACTCAAAGCTACAGATTGTTGCTATTGGGATGATTGCCCTATGCGTCATGAGTTGCAGGAGTCAGCAGAACTTGCAAATGCAGTCGGATTATCAGGGCGACAGCCTCCGGTCAAGAAAAAAGGTGGAACTGGCACTTATGCCCGTGCCTCCAAGCCAGGCAAAACTCAAACTGATAATACCACAGATTAAATCTCTTCCAATTGGAGCCGGATATATGCATCAGAGCGGTCGTGCTATAATAAACATCACAAAAACAGAGGGAGATACCTTGTTTCTGACAGCTACTTGTGATAGCCTGCAACGGGAGTATTTGCGGTTGGAAGAAGAGCTAGTCCGGTTTCGTGATTTTTCTACGTATCAGTCAACATCTCTTATGACAAGAGGACCAACCGGATGGCAGTTCTTTTGGATATGTTTTGGAAAATGTTCGGCAATCATTTTATCTTTTGTCTTTGTGATAAAAATAAAGAAAAGAACATAGATTCTACTGAATGAAGTTGAAAAGGAAATTCTGCGTTTATGAATAAAACTCATTTACGCAGAATTTCCTTTTTTTACTAAACGTTGTAATTGGGGAATTTAGTGATTGCGTTGAGATAGTTGTAGAATGTTTTTTCAGAGATATGATAGATTGGATATATATATCGTCTGAGGATTTCTCTATTGGATAAACCTGACCGTGAATATTTGTCATAAATTCGATTTACGTCTTTCACTCTTTCCTCGTAACTTTTACCTTCCATTTTGTTTCTCATAATCTGTACTTTTTAGTTCTTTATTCTTGTGAGTCAATCTCTTTTCTTGAATTTGTTATCATAAAGGTCTAAAAAATATTTGTATTATAATGGAAAAAAATGCGACTTGTGCAATACTTACATACATTTATGTAAGCGTTATACTGTTATTTGTTTTTAGCTTCTTCTCCCTGTATGTTTGCATTGTCGTTTAATTAATAACTAAAAATATATTTATTATGGCACAAATTAATGACGGTCTGACGTTTGGATTGGACCAATTTAAATTCAACAACCAAGTATTAGGTTACATTAGTGAGGAAGGTTTGGCTTGGAGAGATTTAAAACCTGAGAAAGTGAAGATCAATGCTACTCAAGTAAAATCCGGTCCGGTAAAAATCATTGTTAAGAACAACGGTACTAATGTGATTACATTTAAGCTTATTCAGCTTGATGGTCCACATTGCGAAGCGGTGATGGGTGGAAAGACTGAAGCTAATGGGACGTACACACCACCTGTTGCGGTAAACCTAGAAGGTCCCGCTGAAATACTCTGCACTAGTGGGCATGCTATTCGTATCAGTAAAGGTAGTTTATCTGCGAAACTTTCTGGTAATATCAATGGTAGTGAAGTTTTGGCTATCGAATGTGAACTGGAGATACTGGCTTCTGCTGATGGTGGAGCTGGATATACTATCTGCCCGCCTGCAAGTTCTTCTGCAGGTGCTTGATTGAAGAATTGAATTGAATGATTACTTATTTTATTAACTAAAAACAAATTAAAATTATGGCACAAGTAAATGATGGTTTGACTTATGGATTAGACCAGTTTAAGTTTGGTGAACAAGTACTGGGGTACATTAGTGAAGAAGGCCTGGCTTGGGGCGGTGATAAACCAGAGAAGGTGAAAATCAATGCTGCTCAGATTAAAGGCGGTCCGGTGAAAGTGATTACCAAGAATAATGGTACGAATGTGATTACTTTCAAGCTTATCCAACTTGACGGTGCGCATTGTAAGGATGTGATGGGAGGTACTGTGGCTGCTGACGGTACATATACTCCACCGGAAAAGGTAGAAGATTTGGTTGGCGTTGCAGATATTAAGTGTGCAAGTGGGCATACTATCCGTGTTTTCAATGGTAGTCTTTCCGCTAAGCTTTCCGGTAATATTAATGGTAGTGAGGTTTTGGCTATCGAGTGCGAATTGGAAGTGTTGGCTTCTGCTAATGGTGGCGCTAGTTATGCCATTTATCCGCCGGAAGTAACTCCAGCATAAGGATTAGTTTTATAAGCAGACCGGAACTGAAGTGTCAATCTCTTTAATCAGTTCCGGTTTCTTTTTGCTTTTTGTGCATTACTATTATTGCCATACTTTACTTGAATTCTCTGTTATTTTCACATTTACATCCTTTTTATTTATTGATTTTCTTGAATATAAGGAATTGTTTCTGAATCTTTGCCTATCTTTGTGCTGCCTATAACAAAACAATTTATAAACTAAATTAGTCATAATATATGAAAAACTATTTATTTTGGGCAATAGCTGTTATTGCAATTACTTTTTCTTCTTGTAAGGATGATGATGAAAAAGATGCATTATCCGGTACAACTTGGGTCTGTAATGAGGAAGTTCCGGGTTTCGACGAAGGCTCTCGTACTATACAATTTCATACGAATGGAAAGTGTTCGGTGGAAGTAATAGAAACCCCTCATGGAAAAGATGAAAGGCGTTCTACAGGTAGTGGAAAATATGAGTACGCTGCTCCATCCGTTTCAATAACTTGGTTTGATGGATATAAAGAGAATGGAACAATTGAAGGTACTACAATGATTTTAGTTGACGAGGATGGATACTCTGAAATATTTGTAAAGCAGTAAACCTATCAGTAATGAATAGCAAGTGTGAATTTTTTATAGTAAAACTGGTATTGTTCATGCTATTGTTCGTTTTTAATAATGTAGCAATAGCACAAATATCGAAGATTAAAACGGTTCAGGAAGAGACTTTTGAACAAGAAGTTGTTGCTCCTTACGATAGTTTGGAGAATATTTGTAAGGAGAATTTCCGTAGTCAGGTGGGACAGACTTTGTATTTGAATGATGATGCGTTTTTTAAGAAAACGGGAGTGTATTCAGGTATTACTACAATGCCAACATTTGAGTATTTTGCATTGGTACTTAAGAATAAGAATATGAGATATTTGCCTGACTCTATAATATATAAGTTTACGGTAGTAGAAGGAGAAGGAGGCTCGGATTATGAATCTGTTGTAGGAAAATACTATTATGTGAATCGTCTGATTGAGGATCCGAAGAATGCTTCTAAGAAATCTGACTTAAATTATTCTTATGAACTTATTATGAAAGATGCTCCTTATGATACTGTTTATTATGATTTTGATTCTAGAGATGCATATTTTAGAACATTTATTAATGTCGGTTATATCGAGAAATTGAAACAAAAGTATGTTAGTAAGGAGCTAATCATTCATAAAGATGATAGTGGCTTAGAAAAGATTGGCACAGGGAAATATGAAAAAATACCTAAAGGAACTCATCTAAAGTGCATAGACATAAGTATTGAGGATGGAAATCAATATCATCTTTTGTTGTTATTACATCATGAAAAGTATGGTGACTTTTATGCCGACCTTACGCTTGGTGTGGAGATGGAAAGATTGGATACCCCTGAAATGTATAAAGTTCGCCTACAAAAAGAAACAAGTTTAGCTCGAAAATACGGTAAGGTCAATGCGGATTTGATAATAAGGAATCAAGTACGTACCGGATGGAGCAAGGCTATGTGTCGTGAATCTTGGGGTGCTCCAAAATCAGTAAATGTTATGTCCGGTGCAGGTGGAACCACAGAACAGTGGGTATACTCCTCAAGTTGTTATTTATACTTTAAAAATGGGGTGTTGACTATTATTCAATACTAGTTTATAAATCATTCTTTATTGATAATAAGTCTGTAACGCTTACATATATTTATGTAGGTGTTACGGACTTATTTGTGTTATAGGCTTTCCTATGGTATGTTTGTGTTGTTTTAATTGAATAAATGATGTGGAATTAAACAATATCAAGTACATGGGAACAATCGATTTAGAAAACATTATGAATAGTAGTGCATTGCGAAATATGCAAAGTACTACTGATAAAGTTGATGCCTTGAGTTCGTCAGTCATTAATCTGAATGAAGAGATCAGAAAATTAGAGAATAGTTTGCTTTCAATGCAAAAAGTTTTTGAACGGGCAATGAGTGCTAAAATAGACCAAACGGAAAATTTGGCAATGATAATTGTACTACGTTCTGAAATTGGAAATTTAAAAAGTGAGCTGGTTGGCTTGAATACTCAATTGGGGGTGGTAAGGAGTAATGCGGATATTTTGTCTTCAGTATCTCCTGATGATGGTAAACTCTTAAATTTGAAGGGAGTAAAAGAGGATTTGAAATTAATGAGTTCTGGAATGAATGTGGCTATCAATACGGCATCTCTGTTAGGGATAGCGCAGTCTCGCCTGACGCAAATTCAAGCTAAGCTACAAACAATGATTTCAATTACCAATTCTTTACAGCAGATAGCAAATGTTTTGAATGGTGCTGGAATCTCTAATACCCTTCTTTTGTCACGAGCAAAACAGGTGCTTACTGCAGCGAATATGGCACTTGCCACTTCTTTGGGCATTTCGACAGTTGCTGCACAAGCATTGATGGCTACATTAACTTTAGGACTTTCTGTTGTCATTACGGGGTTAGTTCTGCTATGGGATAATTATACGACTTCGCAAGCCGAAGCTGCTAAGGCAAATGAAGCATTCAGAAGTAAAGTCGCAGATATGTCTGCTTCTACAGTTGCGAATTTCCAGAAAATGAGTGGTGAATATGAAGCTTTGGGAGAATCTCTGGAAGATAAACAGAAATATATTGATGAGAATCAAGAGGCTTTCAAACGATTGGGGGTATCTATAACGAGTGTAGCTGATGCCGAAAATCTTTTTAATAGTCAAAAAGATGCTTTTATAGAAAGTATTGAATTGAGAGCTAAAGCGGCAGCAGCTATGGAATTGGCTTCGGAAAAGTATAAAGCATCTATGATTGCAATGATGGAGGCTGAAAGTATGCCTGATAAGAAGACTGTATTTGTTTCACAAGGAATGTTTGGACCGGTTATATCTTATGAAGTAGACAATTCCAATAAAAGTAAAGCTATAAAAAAAGCTAAAGCACAAGCGGAAGAGGGCACGAAGTATATAACCCAAAGTCTCGCTTTTTCTAATCAAAGTGCGGAAATACTAAAAAAAGCAGATATTAAGGCGGCTGATACAGTAGTGAAAGGATCAATAGAAGCTATTGAAGCAAGTATAAAAAGAAAAAAGGAAGCTTTATCAAAGGTCACAAGTAGGGGGGAATATAATAAACTGATGGTTCAGATAAATGCGGAACAATCTAAACTAGATAAAATAACTGGTGCTAATATTCGTACAGTTACACCGGAAGAGCAAACTTCATTTATAGAACAACTCGGACAGGCGGAACTTAAAGCAAGAAGAAAAATAACAGCAATGACTATTGCTGCTCTTGAGGATGGAGCTAAAAAAGAGAGGGAGCGGGAGGAATTAAATCATCAATTGGAGTTGGATAGGATTAATAAAGAAGAGAATGATCGTATTCAGGCGATTAAAGAGGCGAGGAAAAAAGGTATTAAGGTTGATGAAAATGCAGAAAAGATTGTTACTTCACAGGCTGACAAACAACGTATGAAAGAGAATGCAAGACATGACAAGGGAAAAAAGAGCATTAATGAAAATGAAAAACAACGTGTGAGAGACTTGCAGGACGAGATAAACTCCCATTCAGCGTCAGCTTTAGAAAAACGCCTAATGGATATAGACAAAGCCTATGATGAACTAGTTAAAAGAGCAAATAAAGATCCGGAAATGATTGAATCTATCAATAAGAACAGGGAAGCTGATAAAGATACAGAAAGGAACCGTTCTAAATTAGATGTGCTGGATAATGCGGAGCAAATAGAACTTCAGCGTCAAGAAATTGCAACTCAAGGCTTGGAGATGGATGAGTATGTAGAGCAGCAACGTAATGATATTATGTTGAAATATGCAAAAGAACGATTGGCAATTTTGTCCACAATGAATGATGAGCAGAGCCTGCAAGCAAAAGAACAATTAGAAACTACTATTGCCGGCCTTGAGAAACAAGGCAAAAAGCCTAAGTCTATAAAAGGAATATTAGACGAGAAGACAATGAACTCATTAGTGAAGCATTATCAAAAACTTGGGAGTAGCGAAGAGGAAGCTAAAGAGAAAGCTATGGATTTTGCTACTACTTTTCAAGGGCGGATGCAGACTGCAAGCGAGGTTGTCGGCTCTTTGAAAGGGGCGTTTGGTGGACTGGATGAAGGATTGGATATGGCTTTAGATGCCGTTGGCAGTATTGCGGATGGGTTTGCTAATGGAGGACTCGTGGGTGGTATTGCGGCTGCAGCTGAACAAGTAATATCTGTAACTGCCGGATTGATAGGAGCGAAAAAAGAGATGGATGCCGGAATGGTAGCTCGTTATGGTGTCTGGATGGAGGCAATGGATGATTTGATAGATAAACAGATCGGCTTATTGGACAAATTGGGGGGTAATAACTTTGGCAATAACATAAGGAAGACTGCAGAAGATATTGGTAAACAGATCACCGCTAGCCGTACAATGTTGGGAGAAGCAGCTTCTGCTGGTTCTTCAGCTTTTAGTCACTCTTACGGTTATCGCTTGAATGATAGGCTCAAAGGATATAAATCAGAGTTAAGGCAAATAGGAATAAATACTACTACTTGGAGTGAGATGAGTGATGAACAGTTGGTGAAACTAAGAGAGATTCCAAGTCTTTGGGCGCATATTCCGAGTGAGATGAGGGAGTATATAAAAGCTATGGCCGAGAGTAAAGAAAAACTGGCAAAATTTAATCAAGAAGTACAAGACACTATATTGGGATTCTCTTTTGCAGATATAACTAATATGATTGTTGATTCTTTTACAGATCCTTCTATTGATAATGCGCTGGATGAATTGTCACAGAATATAGATGGAGCTATTGGAAATATTATAAAGAAAACATTGGCTCGGAATATGTTGACGGAAGAGATGAATAAACTCGTGAGTAGTTTGTTCCAATCTATGGATAAAGGAAATTATAATTACTCTCTTGACCCTAAGGCTGCCTCTGATTTTAAAAGAGGAGTGATGGAATTAGGCCAACAATACAATGCTGCATGGGAAACAATGAAAGAGAGTTTTTCCGAAGCCGGTATCGACTTGGAAGAAAAAGAGAAAGAAGAAAATTCCGCGCAGTCCGGTCGCTCCGGCTCCTTCACTACCATGTCTCAAGAGCAAGGAACAAAACTCGAAGGATTGTTTACTTCTGTTCAGGATCATGTGAGCAGCATAGATACTATTGTTTTTGATATCAGCCGTTCCATGTACGAAGCATCGGACTCATTGGTTGCTATTGTACGCAATACAGGCTATTGCTACCATTTGGAACAGATGGCGGCAGATATATCGGAATTGAAACGTGATGGAATTAAAATGAAATAAGTATGGAAAAGATTTTAGAAGGATTATTGCTTGTCAATAATCAGGATGTGTATCTACAGTATGGAGCTTTCCTTACAGAGGACAAGCAAGGTGATTATAGTAATTACTCGGCATTGCTCAAACCACCTTCCATGAAGGATTATCCTGCCGTAGTTTATCGCGAACGAGATGGTGAAGAGTTACCGGAAGTATTGCCTCAACCGAGATTCGAGGCGCGGGATGTGACCCTATATTTTGCTATTGTAGCGGAGACAACACAGAAATGGTTGGAACGTTATACCGGCTTTGTCAATCTTCTTAAAAGTGGATGGCTTCAAATACGATTGCCGGAAATAGATAAGACGTACCGGATGTATTATAAGGAATGTAGTAGTTATGATCAACTGACTTTCCTCGAAAAGGATGGCTTGTACGCTGCACGTTTTAAGGTGAAGTTGCGGGAGCCGGTTCCGAGTGTATAATAATTGAAAAAATGAAATGACTTATGGAATTAAATATTTATAATGGAGAAGGTATTTTGAAATTTACCGCTCCTACCTCTTCTTCTTGTACCTGGACCCATGAACTGATGTCCGAAAACAGTCTCTCTGTCAGTTTTATTTCTCCTGAACTCTTGACTTTTTTGGTAAATGACTATATAGAAGTCGCGGACATCCGTTTTACTATCCGTAGTGAGTACCGGCCACAGCAGAATAGTACGTTGGAGTACAGTTACAATATGCATTTTTACGGACCGGAACATGATGCAGAGCGGGTGAAGATGTTGAATCTGACGGACGGGCAGTTTGAATCCCAGTTCTCACTGGATAATAATGCGGCAGCCCATCTACAAAAAGTGGTGGATAATCTGAACCGTATTGATGGCTCTGATACATGGAAAGTGGGTGAAGTTGTTGACAACGGAAAACGAAACATTGAATACAGCAATGTGAATTGCTGGGATGCTCTTGGCATGATTGCCGAGACTTTTGAGACGGAGTGGTGGATAGACGGGCATCACGTAAACTTGACCCGCTGTGAACGTGAAGATGCGGTAAGTCTTGGCTACGGACAGGGACTGACTAAAATAGCTCTTACTGAGAACAGCAGTGATGTGAAATTCTTTACCCGGTTGATTCCTTTGGGTAGTGCCCGCAATATTGACCGGAGTAAATATGGCTTTTCCCGGTTGCAACTTCCCGGACGGCAAAAGTATGTAGAACAAAATATTCAGTATGGATTATATGAACAGGTGGAGGAAGCTGCTTTCTCTGAAATTTACCCCAAGCGTGTCGGCAAAGTGTCTGATGTCCGCCATATTGAGAAGAAGAATGAGAAGCCGTATACAATTTATTACTTCAAGGATAAGGAATTGAATTTCAATCCGAATGATTATGAACTTCCCGGTTTGGTGAAACATATTAGTTTTCTGAGTGGTGAATTGAACGGGCGTGATTTTGAAGTGAATTATAATAGTAATACGCGTGAATTTGAGATTATCACGACGTTTCCTGACGAGAGGACGCAGATTCCGGGCGGTCATATAATTCCTGCGTCTGGTGATGAATATATCTTGTGGAATATCAGTATGCCCGATGAGTATTATACGCAGGCTGAAAAGGAATATGAAGCCGCCGTACGTGATTATCTGCAAAAGGGAAGTGTTGATACAATTGTTTATCGTTGTGACATGGATTATATTTACGTGGATGCCAATCGGGTACCCCTCATTCCGGGACAACGTGTCCGACTGTTGAGTAACGAGTATTTCGGTGAAACGGGGTACAAGGATACACGTATAACGAGAATTTCACGTAAGCTCGATAATTTGTCCGGTGCTACTATCGAATGTACGAATAAGGTAGGGAAGGGATGGAAGAAAAGTATCGATACAGGACTGAATGATTTGAAGTATGTAGTGGCCGAGAATTTCAAACAGGCTATTATTGAAGTGTTGAAAACTTGGGATACAAAGACTCCGACCAATTATGATGTGTTTTCATCTTTGCGTTCCCGGAAAGAAATCGATGAACGTGCTATTAGCAAGCTGCGTCCGGATGAAAGCAATTATTTCCTCAAATTCTTAGGTGGGTTACTTATAGAACAAGGGCTTTCGGTAACGGGAGGATTGACAACCGATACGCTTACCGCAACGGAAGTCACTACTCAAATCATGCATATTCTTGATAAACTGGTAGGTAAGGAAGCTTCATTCTCCGGTACTGTTTCTTCCTATGATTATGCTGAAAAGTTTTTGGGATGGTTGATTTCTCCTTCAGGTGATGCAGAATTTGGTAATGTACGTGTTCGTGGCTTTCTGGAATCGGACGAGTTGCGATATAACCGGGTCGAAGTGGTCAGTGGGGAACGTTGGAATGCTTCGGGAGGTGGCATTATCGCTTCTGTGGATGAAGAGACCTGCAGGATTCGGTTGAAGCTTGAGCCGGGGGAGGTTGCTTCGGTGGCGGTAGATGATATTTGCAAGGCTACGTTTAATGATGCGATAGGTTTTCAAACGGTTTATTTCCGGGTTACGGAGATAGTGGATGAGGCTACGTTTGCTTATGTGCTTCGTGACGGAACGACGCATCATCCGTGTGCATTGATGCATTTTGTCTGTTATGGTAATTTTACGAATGTTTCCAGGCAGTGTTCCAGTTATGAGACACAAAGTTATAAGCGTTATTTGTCGGGAGTTAGTAACTGGGAGATTACAAAAGATTGTATTGTGATGCAGTTGGGAGATTTGTCAAACTTGAAATTGTTTGGTATCAATATGGAAGGACACAGCGCTTATTTGCGTAATGTGTATCTGACTGGAACAATCAGGCAATTGTCTTCTGATGGTGTTACAGAAACGCCGGTTCCCTGTTTTAAAGGTGAATATGTACTAGGAAATTCTTACTATTATTATGATGAGGTGGTGTATAATGGAAGTACATGGCTTTGTATTTCCGAGAATTCGACGGAACAGGAACCGACGGAAGATGCTGCTGATTGGAAATTGCTTGTAAGGAAAGGGATTGATGGTAAGGATGGAAGCCTGCTCCGCCCTCGTGGAATATGGCAAACTGGAGTTGATTATGTAAATGATAGTATGTATCGGGATACGGTAATTTATAATGGCAACAGTTATGTATGTAAGGTTTCTCATACCTCGGACACTGTTTTTGATTCTGCGCAATGGAGCAATTTTAATGAGTTTGTCAATGTGGCTACTCAGGTCATGCTTGCGGAAAATGCTTCTATTGATGTGTTGGGGGCTTCTTCTATATTTGTAGGTGATCAGAATAGGACACAAGGTTGGGAAATGACGGGAGGAGCGATTAAGCATAATGTAAGTGGACTGGAACTGACTGTAGATGGGCGGCTAGTAGATCCGGACGGATTGGAATTCTCGGTTGGTGGTATTGAAAATGTGGTTCAAGATACTGTGAGAGGAGGTGATAATCTGGTTCCTAATAGTGATTATGCTGGACAGAAAGAGGTGCATCCGGGATGGGATGAGAGCCTTAATGGTACAGTTTCTGCAATCGGATGGAGTGACTATGATGCAAGTATTGCCAATCCGGAGGAAGGGTATCATGCGCATTTGAATACAACGCGATTCGATTTTCCGGTTTTTGAGCTCAGAACACGTTACCAGAAACCTGTGAGTGTGGAATATGTGAATATGGATAGTTATGGATTATGGACTATAGATGGGGTTTATCGCAAATCTCCTGTTATAACCCACAATCAGGTTACTCGTGAAAAGATCTTATTCTATACAAATGTTGCAAATGCTGTGGTGAGATTTGAAATTAAGGCAAACTCGGAATCTAATTATGACTGGCTTTTTGTTGGAAAAGTGGATGATGCAAATGCTTCTTATTCTAATTACCAGGATCGAGTTTCGGGAACCGGAACAAACACCAAGACGGTTTCAATCACGGTTCCTGCTGCAGGGCAACATTTTGTAATAGTGGGATATAGAAAAGATAGTTCTAATAATACCGGGAGCGATTGTGGTTGGTATCGTTTGCTTTCGGGCTATGTTCAGGAAATATATTCAGACCATTCCGTACATACCTCGGTCAATATTCCTCGCTATGTTACAGAGATAGGGATGGATGGGGAGTATCAACTTGGTTTTGAGGTTTACGCAGATACTGCGAATTTAACAGTATCTTATGAATTTGAAGCTAATGGTGGTCAGAAAACGTTCCTTGCTAAGGAATTGAATAGTTGGCAGACTATATCCCAAATTTTTAAGGTTCGGAATATTTCATCTGTTCCTACTTTTAAAGTAACAGCTTTGGGAGGTATAGGTGGAACAGGATATATTAGAAATGTATCAATAAGAAAGTTAGGAGCATTTGCTAAAGAATTATTGAAAACCGGTATTGATATTTCTAATCGTAAAATAGTGTTGACGGCTGATAAAACTCTTGTCCGAAGTAACTCGGGAGTTGAGATCGCTATGTTTAAAGAGGTGAATGGGGTGCCGATGATTGACGCGAAGAATTTGTATACGGAAAATTTAACAGTGAGTGACGGAGCTACTATTGGTTCGTGGAAGATATACAACAATAGAATCATGGCTAATTATAGCACAGGTATAGGTGATCCAACTATAGCCGGTCTCAATCTGGAATGTAACGGAGGCAAGTTTCTAAGAATTAATGAACAAGGGGAAGGGATGATGAATATTCGAAATGATCAGGGGGATGCTTTGTCTTTGTCTACTTATGGTGGTGGTACTGCATTGGCTATTACAGCAAATGGGGCTAATACAACGGGATATGCCATAAAAAGTGCTGGTCAACATATGTTTTATCAACGTAGCGGTGATGTATGGAATGCTCCCGGAGTATTATGGGCTGGTAGAATATCTAGCGGAGGTGATGTTCAAGCGAATTGGGGTAATGGATGTACGATAAATAGGGTGCGTAGAAGTAGTACGGGAGTTTATATAGTTGACCATAACCTAAATGACACTGATTATATGGTGTTTACGACCTGTATAAGCAATCATAGTTTTGTGTTTGTTCCGGAAATATACAACAATTATTTTGTCATATATGTACGAAACAGAGGAGGGGATAATGCGGATCAAACTTTTAATGTGATGATTGTTGGACGTAATAAATTTTAAATCATGAAAATAGACTTTAGAAGAATTGAAGTAAAAGACATTGAAGGGAATATTATTCCTTTTGATATGTCCAAAGTGCTAGGTAATGCAATTTATCAGAAAACTGCTGATTTGGGCGAGTTGGAACTAGCTCGGGATATTTACAGAAATGGAGAGGTCGAATTAACGCAAGAACAAGTAGAATGTATTAAAGACTATGTGAAAACAGCTTTTGTAGCATTTGTTCAAGAAGCCGTTATAGCGATGTTGGAATAGTTGGTAGCGCTTACGTCTTACTTCCTTTTTTCGGGCGGGTAAATCTTATCAAATGTATCTTTGCAACTTTGTTGCACGAATCATTCGCTATCTTTGCAGCAGCTAAAGGAGGAAAGATATGGGACATTGCAGTTGTTGTGCACACGGACACGGGTGTGCGTCTGAAAAGGAAATTGGAGTTAAGAGGTCTGTATTTCAAGAATATTGGAAAGTCGGACTTTCATTTATATTGCTGATAGCCGGTATCGTAATGAATGCTTTGGATGTGGCATTTTTCCAGAAGGAATATGTCGCTTTGGCTTGGTATGTCATAGCTTATCTCCCGGTAGGGATTCCTGTGATGAAAGAGGCTTGGGAAAGCATGAAGGAACGCGATTATTTCAGTGAGTTTACTCTAATGATTGTGGCTACAATCGGTGCGTTTTATATAGGCGAGTATCCGGAAGGGGTGGCTGTAATGCTGTTCTATACAGTCGGAGAGCTATTTCAGGAGAAAGCGGTTGATAAAGCGAAACGTAATATTGGCGCTCTCTTGGATGTGAGACCGGAAAAAGCTTTGGTGCTGAGAGATCATGAATTGATTGTAGAGAGCCCGAAGAATATCAAAGTCGGTGAGATAATTGAAGTAAAAGCAGGTGAGCGGGTACCTTTGGACGGAACGATGGAGAGTGAGGTCGCTGCATTCAATACAGCGGCGCTAACGGGTGAAAGTGTGCCGCGCAATATTCGGAAAGGAGAGGAAGTACTTGCCGGAATGATTGTGACGGATAAGGTTATTCGTATAAAGGTGACAAGACCTTTTGATAAAAGTGCGCTTGCCCGGATACTGGAACTGGTTCAGAACGCTTCCGAACGGAAAGCACCGGCAGAGTTGTTTCTTCGGAAGTTTGCGCGTGTCTACACCCCGATTGTAATAGGGATGGCAGTATTAATCGTTCTTCTGCCATTTGTCTATTCGTTGTTTGGCACGCACTTTGTATTTACATTTAATGATTGGTTGTACAGAACTTTGGTTTTTCTCGTAATTTCGTGTCCATGCGCTTTGGTGGTGAGCATCCCGTTGGGATATTTTGGAGGTATCGGAGCCGCATCCCGGCTTGGCATCCTGTTTAAAGGCGGGAACTATCTGGATGCTATTACGAAAATCAATACAGTTGTATTCGATAAAACAGGGACTCTGACGAAAGGAACGTTTGAGGTGCAGGAATGTAAACCGGTGTCCGGTATTGCGAAAGAAGACCTGATTCGATTGATAGCTTCGGTAGAACGAAATAGCACACATCCGATAGCTAAAGCCATTGTGGAATATGCGAAACAACAGAATGTAGAACTGGTGTCAACCTCTGATACGAGAGAGTTTGCCGGTTTTGGTCTGGAGGCGACGGTTGACGGAAATACTGTGTTGGTCGGAAACAGTCGACTGTTGTCCAAATTTAATATTGCATATCCGGCAGAATTGTTGAAGATAACCGATACGGTTGTGGTCTGTTCCATCGGAACTAACTATGCCGGTTATTTGTTATTAGCTGATACGCTGAAAGACGATGCAAAAACAGCGATTGATAACCTAAAAGCGTTGAATATTGAAAACATTCAGATATTGTCCGGTGATAAACAAAGTATTGTTACTAACTTTGCTGAAAAGCTAGGTATATCGAAGGCGTATGGAGACTTGCTGCCGGAAGGGAAAGTGCGACATTTGGAAGAACTGCGGCAGGATGAGGCTAATCAGATAGCGTTTGTAGGCGATGGCATGAATGATGCGCCCGTATTGGCGTTGAGCCATGTCGGTATCGCTATGGGTGGCTTGGGCAGTGATGCGGCAATAGAAACCGCTGATGTGGTGATTCAGACGGACCAGCCGTCTAAGGTGGCGGAAGCTATAAAGGTAGGAAAACTGACACACCGGATTATCTGGCAGAATATTACGCTTGCATTCGGAGTGAAACTGTTAGTGCTGATATTGGGAGCGGGTGGAATCGCTACTCTTTGGGAAGCCGTTTTTGCGGATGTCGGTGTGGCGTTGCTCGCTATTATGAATGCTGTAAGAATACAGAAAATGATAAAATAGGAGAGAATATGGAAGAGAATATTTATTTGGATAAGTTGGCGCGGAGAGATATCAAACCGACGGCGATAAGGCTTCTCATACTGAAGAATATGATGGAAGTCGGGCGTGCGGTATCATTGCTCGATTTGGAAACGTTATTGGATACGGTTGACAAGTCGACTATATCCCGGACAATCGCTCTCTTTTTATCGCATCACCTGATACATAGTATAGATGATGGAAGTGGGTCGTTGAAATATGCTGTTTGTGATAATTCCTGCAATTGTGTGGTTCAGGATTTACATTCGCATTTCTATTGCGAGAAATGTCACAGGACATTCTGTTTGGAAGGCACGCATATTCCGGTCATTGATCTGCCGAAGGGATTTGCACTGCATAGTATAAACTATGTGTTGAAGGGCGTTTGCCCGGAATGTTCTTCCCTGCCTGCGTCGCACTCATAAACAAAATAAGCCGGAACTCCGATATAGAAAATATCGTTCAGTTCCGGCGTTATACTAATATTATCCGTTTAATAGATGTTCGGATTTAATGTATGCCAATCTTTGATGGCTGGGATGATTCCCATTTCAATGACTTCGTCGCGGAGCTTGCACAGATGTTCGTAACTCTTTTCCAATTCTTCCTGTTCGGCAGGTGTTCCCGCTACTTCCTTATAAGTAATGCCATCTTTGGTGATCGAAGTTTCCATTGCCATCATGATATGATCGAACTTCCCGTTTGAGACATAGGTTCCGGCAGGCCAGCGGAAAGGTTGTCCTCCCATAGCGGCGGCAATCATTTCGATGGAAAGATAGGCCGGACTCTGGAAAGAAGAACGTCCGCGTAGGTCGATGATATGTTTTCCCCCTTGTATGACGCGTACTTTCAGTTCTTCCCATTCGTTTAATGGCAGGCGGGTGGTACCGATAAAGTCAGTCAGCGGTTCTCCCTTTATTTTTGTTGTAGAGGCAAATACTGCCATTTGTTCTCCATGACCGCCATACGTACGGCAATTCTGAATGTCGGAAGCGGAGATATGGAAGTATTTCACCAATTCGTTTTGTAGGCGGGTGCTGTCCAATGCGGCGAGGGTGGAAACTTGTGAAGGTTTCAGACCTGAATATAATAAGGTAATCAGCCCGGTGATATCCGCAGGGTTGAAAATGACTACGATGTGCTTTACATTCGGGCAATATTGGCGAACGTCTTTGCCGAACTGAGCGGCAATTTCTGCATTACCTTTCAGCAAATCTTCACGAGTCATGCCAGCCTTGCGGGCTGCTCCACCGGAAGATACGATATAAGAAGCTCCGGTCAACGCTTCCTCGATGTCGGAGGTGTAAGTGAGGTTGACGCCTTCAAAGCCACAGTGATACAGTTCTTCCGCCACTCCCTCCAAAGCCGGTGCGAATGGATCGTACAGACAGATATTCGGAGTCAGTTTCATCATCATGGCTGTTTGCGCCATATTAGAGCCGATCATTCCGGCAGCTCCCACAATTGTAAGTTTCTCGTTAGTCAAAAATTCCATAAAGCTTAATATATTTAAAGGTGAATAACTTTTTCATTTCTTTTTGCCGTTACAAAGTTAACATATTGCGAGCCTGATTGTTCATTGCAAATAGTTTTACCCGATAACGAAAAGTTATAGTGCCTGGAAGGGTAGTTTTGTTCAAAATAGATTATCTTTGCGATGGATCTAAATATGATAGTGTATAAATAGGAAAAATATGAGCATCGAATTAGGAAAGTTCAACCAGCTTGAAGTCGTGAAGGAAGTCGATTTCGGCGTATATCTCGATGGTGGAGAAGAAGGTGAGATTTTGTTGCCTACCCGCTATGTGCCCGAGGATTGTAAGATAGGAGATTTTTTGAATGTGTTTCTTTACCTGGATATGGATGAGAGGCTGATTGCTACGACACTAACCCCGTTAGTGCAGGTCGGACAGTTTGCTTGTCTGGAAGTCTCCTGGGTAAATCAATACGGAGCTTTCCTGAACTGGGGATTGATGAAAGACCTGTTTGTGCCGTTCCGTGAGCAGAAGATGAAAATGCAGGTTGGACGGAAGTACGTGGTTCATGCACATGTGGATGAAGAGAGTTACCGTATTGTGGCTTCAGCAAAAGTGGAACGTTATCTGTCGAAAGAAAAGCCGGAATATGCTCCGGGAGCAGAGGTGAATATTCTTATCTGGCAGAAAACAGACTTGGGCTTTAAGGCAATTATAGATGATATGTATAGCGGCTTACTGTATGAGAATGAAATATTCAGTTCGATAGAGACCGGAATGGAGATGAAGGCTTTTGTGAAACAGGTGCGTGAGGATGGAAAGGTGGATTTGATTCTTCAGAAACCGGGCTTTGAAAAGGTCGATGATTTTGCGAAGACATTACTTGATTATATCAAAGAGCAGGGAGGACGGATTCATCTGAACGACAAGAGTCCTGCGGAAGATATTTATGATACGTTCGGTGTGAGTAAGAAAACCTTTAAGAAAGGAGTAGGCGATTTGTATAAGAAACGTCTGATTACCTTGCATGAGGATGGCATTGCTTTGGTGGAATCCTAAATAGAATAGGGAAATCCCTATGCACGAATAGAGGGAATCATTGGGGTGGGGAGTTTTCTCACCCTATTTTTGTACTATCAGATTAGAGATATTAATAATAAAAACTGGATAAGTATGCGTAAGATTGTAATAAGTTTCTGTATCCTACTCGCTGCTCTCTCTTTAAAGGCGCAGACTGTAAGTGGAATTCGTATTGATGGCGGAGATACCCCGATTCTTGTGTATTTGGGAGGAAACCAGATGTGTCTGCCGACTACAACATGTTTTGTCGCTAACTTGAAATCAGGATATTACACCGTTGAAGTGTATGCTACACGCTCTGCCCGTCCGGGAGAGAGAGTATGGAAAGGGAGGCGGTTATATAATGAACGTATTTATTTTGATGGGAATAGTGTGAAAGAGATTTACGTGGATGGACGTGGAGAGATTCGTCCTGGTAGTCCTGGCCGCCCCGGACAAGAGGGATATTGTCCGGATAGTCAATATGATAGAGTGATGAGTGAGCAACTTTTTAAGAAGTTTCTCAGTGAGGTGAAGAAAGAACCTTTTAAGGATGACCGCATGGAGATGATTAAGACGGCGTTGGCCGGTTCGGATTTTACTTCCGGGCAATGTCTTGAATTGACGCGACTTTATACTTTTGATGATGACCGGATGGAGATTATGAAGATGATGTATCCGCGTATCGTTGATAAAGGGGCTTTCTTTACAGTCATTGCTACGCTGACATTTTCGTCTAACAAGGATGAGATGAATAAGTTTGTGCAAAGCTACGGCAGACGTCGATAGTGATAAATGATTAAGTGTGGGGGGTATTGAAATAATAAATGATAGGAGGTTGAATTATGAAGCGGATATTATTTTTACTTTTTGCTATCGGTTTGGGTGCCGGTATGACTGTGATGGCAGGAATGAGTACTAGCAAGATACGTAAGGAAACACGTTTTCTTACAGATAAGATGGCGTATGAACTGAATCTGACCACTCAACAATATAATGATGCGTATGAGATTAATTACGACTTTATTTATTCGGTCCGTAATATCATGGATTACGTGGCACGTGGTTATGAATGGGCGATGGATGACTATTATGAAGCGTTGGACATCCGTAATGACGATCTTCGTTGGGTATTGAGTGATGGACAATATCACCGGTTCATGGGAGCCGATTATTTTTATCGGCCGATTTATGTGACCGGAGGAAGATGGAGTTTACGGGTTTATATCAATTATCCGAATCGCGGCTTGTTCTATTTCGGTGTGCCTTATCATTATCATACCTATTGTGGAGCGCACTATCGTCCGCATATTCATCATACCAGCTATTATCGGGGTAGATACAATAATTTTCACCATTATTCTACACCTCATCGGGTAAGAGATCAAAGAGTGTATCACTCTTACCGCCGTTCGGATTTTGGCTCGGTTCGGATTCGTCCGAATTCTTCGGTACGTCCGCATAATGCACCGACTCGTCCGGGTAATTCTTACCGTCCGGAAACAGGTCCCGGTTCTTCAAGCTCTAATCGCAGACCAACAAGCGGAAGTTCAACTGGCTTCAGTTCCTCCAATCGTGAAAGTGGAAAAACAAGTAGTAGTTCGAGAGGAAGTTCAAGTAAACGAAACGATAGTAGTTCCTATAATAGAAATAACAGTTCTGAGAGAAATAACAGCTCTTCCAGTTCCAGGCGCGGTAGTTCCAGCCGTAGTAGCTCCAGTCGCAGTGATTCTGGTCGCAGTAGATCTACCCGGAGCAATGTTTCTAGTGGACAAACAGAAAGACGCTCTTCTTCCGGAAGTGCGAGAAGCAATAGCACTCAAAGCTCTTCCCGTTCCTCTGAAAGAAACAGCAGCGGTTCAAGAAGATAACCTATTCCTTTATTATTTATATCAATCTCATTACTCCTCAGTGGAAGGAGAACTAGACTCCGGGTTTTCACCGGCTAGACTATTCCGGGCAACGCCCGTAACTTGGATGAGGTTGTGTCAGCATTTTGACACAACCTCGTTCGTTTTCGTACACCATTCTGTTTTTCTAATGAACAGTTACGATTAGCTTTTGTAACTCTTCAATATCTATTTAACGAGCGGCAAATATTCTCCATAACCTTCCTCTTTCATTTTCTCTTTCGGACCATCTGTAAATACGTGTCCCAAATGGGCATCTCCGGTTCTACTGCGCACTTCCGTACGTATCATGCCATGCGAAGTATCTTTCTTCTATCAACATAAATGCCTGGGCGGTGCTCATTCCAGTATTCATTGTGGAAGGCCGGTTCGGTGGCATTCTTCTGGGTTACTGCATATTGTTCCGCCGACAGTTCCTTGCGGAGGGTTGAGTCATCCGGTTTTTGATACACTTTTGTTTTCGGTGCATTGGCTTTGCGTGCCATTTCAAATAAAGCAGGATTGATGTGGCAGTATCCTCCCGGATTTTTATCCAGATAGTCCTGATGGTAAGTCTCTGCGGGATAGAAATTAGTCAATGGCTTTACTTCTATAGCGATAGGAATCTTATATTGTGCAGACAATAGTTTAATAGCCTGGTTGATGACAGGAAGATCTTCTTTATCTACATAATAAATTCCGGTTCTATACTGTGTTCCCCGGTCATTACCCTGACGGTTGAGGCTGGTAGGGTCAATTGTTTTGAAATACAGATCGAGCAGCAAATTTAAATCTACCGTTTTAGGATCATAAACCACCTTTACTGTTTCCGCAGCATTGGTTTTTCCTGAACAGACCTGTTCATAACTCGGGTTGGCAACATTACTGTTGGCATATCCTACTTGAGTACTTTCTACTCCTCGAATTTGTTTCAGGAAATGTTCTGTTCCCCAGAAGCATCCTCCTGCAAAATAGATTTCTGCTTGATTTTTCATTGGTTTAGCAACTCCTAAAAATGTATTACTAATCACTACGATCACTATGATGATAAAATACTTCATATCCGTTAGTTCTTTCTATAATAACGAATGAACCAACGGATATGTTTGAAGGAACTACTATACTAAACTCAAATATATTTCTTTTTATTCAATGACTTGTCCTTTGTAGAAATCCAGAATTTTAGTCCGGAACAGATAGTCGTATTTAGCTTGCAACTTATCCGAGAGAGCTTTCGTCAGATTAAGTTTGGCTTCATTATATTCTACAAAGGTAGCTTTGCCGTTATTAAATTTCTCACTCATCAGGCGGAAAGACTCCTCGTTAGCTTTCACTGCCACTTCACTGGAGTTGTACTTGCTTTCAGCAGCTAGAGCATTATACCAAGCCTGCTGAATCTCTTTGTAGAGTACTTTCTTTGCGTTATCCAATCTCAAAGATAAGTCTATTTGTTGTAAACGAGCGGTGCGTACTCGGTTTCGTGTAGAAAAACGATTAAAGATCGGAACGCTCAAATTGAATCCTACATACTTATTCAAGTTGTTCTTTATCTGACTGCCGAAGCTGTTTTCTGATCTTCCGCTCACAGTATAATAATTGCTACCCAAACCGGCGCTGAAAGAGAGTTGTGGATAAAACGCACTTTGGGCAATACGAATACTATTAAGACTACCTTGCAAACGATATTCTGCAGCCTTAATGCTTGGTTTGTAAGCAAGTGCCTGTGTATATATGTCATCCGGCGGAGTGAGAGATTCGAACTCTAGTCCTTCCTTAGGACTTTCGAGCACGAATCCTTCAGGCGTAGGTAATTCCAAAAGTTGGGTGAGGTCTAATAATGACAACTTGTATGTATTGTCTGATTGTACAGCAGTCATTTCATCCTGTGCAACACGGGCTTGTGCTTCAGCCACTTCAGAAGGGGATGCCTTACCCACTCCGTGGAGCCCTTGGATGCGCTTTAACTGGTCTTTGCTTAAATCTACCTGATTATGAGCAACCTTACTTAATTCTTGGTTGAATAAAACCTGCAAATAAGCGGAAGTGACATTGATTGCAATGTCTTCTTTGGCTTTATTCAAATCTTCTATAGCAGCTTTTAAATCCAGTTTGGCAAGTGAATATTGGTTGGGCAATTGCAAACCGGTAAATATAGGTACGTTTGTTCCCAAGCTGAAACTGGTATTGGCGCTGTTGATGTCACTATACGAGTTGTCTATCGGAGAAGCGGTACGCCCCCAACTCCAGTTTTGACTGGCACTACCACTCAAATTCGGAAGGCGTGCCCATTTAGTGGTGTTTACGCTCACTTTGCCTGCTTCGACATTATTGGCCGATTGACGGATTTCTATATTATGCTCAATGGCATAGTCGATACATTGCCGCAGCGTCCACGCTTGCGAAGGGTTGTTCTGTGCCTGGATGGAGATGATTCCGACTCCGGCAAGCAGAAAGGCTGATATGGTTTTACGAATTATTTTCATCGGATTCAATTATTTATCTTTTTTCTCTGCACCACGTATTTTGTCCTGAATGGTTACCCCTTTCTTGATTTCTATCTTGATCCCATCACTCATACCGGCAGTCACCTGTGTACGCTGGAACTTTTGTTCGGGCACTGAATCTGTCATGATGTACACAAATGTAGAGTCACCACTAAATTCAACAGTGCTTTCGGGTACTGCCAATACCTGATTGGCTCTTTGTAATACGATTTCCGCATTAGCCGAATATCCGGAACGGATCAGTACGGAATCCGGAATGGTAATTGCAGCCTTGATTTCAAATTGGTTGGCACCATTGGTTTCTACCCCTTTCGGAGAGATATATTCCAGAATGGCGTTGAAAGTCAGATTCTGCAAAGCTCCGATTGTCAGTTTGATCGGCATCTGTTCATGGATACGTCCCACTTCCGTTTCATCAATATTACCACGGAAAATCATGTCGTTCATATTGGCTACTGTGGCGATAGTGGTTCCGTCGTTGAAAGTGTTGCTCATGATAACGGAGTTTCCAGCCTTGACAGGTATATCCAGAATCAGTCCGTCGATAGTGGAACGAATCAGGGTACTGCTGAAAGAGGCACTGTTTTTGGTAATCCCTTCTTTTACGATTTCCAGATTATCTTTAGCCGTCTGTCTTTCTTCGCGAGCCTGCTTCAAAGCTACTTCACTTTTCTCATATTCTTCCCGGCTAATCAGCTGATCTTCGTACAACTTCTTTACGCGGGCAAAATCCGTTTCTGCCTGTGTTGCATTAATCTCTGCCAGGCGCACACGACTTTCCGCAGAATTCAGTTGTCCGAGTTCAGGGATTACTTTTACTTTGGCGATAACTTCCCCTTTCTTCACAGCTTGTCCGGCTTCTTTGTACACTTCGTCGATAATACCCGAAATCTGCGGCTTGATTAAGATTTCGTCTCTCGGTTCCACCTTTCCGGTAGCTACTGTTGTTTTTTGGAGGTCAGTCACTTCCGGTCTAACTGTTTCGTAAGTGATTACCTTAGGTTTGGATTTCTGATAAAGAAACACAAATGTTCCGACAAGAATGATAGCAACGACTACCAATAATGCGATTTTCAGATACTTTTTCATCTTGGATATATATGTTTAATTTCTAATTCTCAACTCTCCATTCTCAACTTCTACTCCTCCCGGATCGCTTCAATCGGTTTGATAGCCATAGCCCGGTAAGCGGGTGCCAGTCCGGCTAGCATACCCAACGCAATCAGTAAGATACACGTTCCGACTGCCAGTCCGAAGGTAACTTGGAAACGGATATCACCTCCATTTGAGTTAGCTGCCATTTCTGTTAGTTGCAGCACTATGACGGCAAAGGAGATTCCGCACATTCCTGCAAGGGCGGTCAGCACTATGCTTTCAGACAGAATCTGTTGCAGGATATCTTTCGGACGTGCTCCGATTGCCCGGCGGATACCGATTTCAGTGGTACGCTCTTTTACGGTGACCATCATGATATTGGACACGCCGATAGCACCCGCCAGCAAAGTTCCCAATCCTACCATCCAGATGAGTATATGGATACCGGTAAACAAGTTATCGATCATAGAAAACATCGCTTCGGCATTCAGATACATAAGTGCCTGTTTGTCGTTGGGAGCGATATAATGCGCAGCTTTAATGATCTGTTCCATTCGGGGTTGTATGTCGGATACCTTGACTCCATGTTTCACGGTGAAACAGATCACGTCAATCTGCCCTCCCAGATTGTAAGTCTGTTGCATGGTAGTAAAAGGAAGGATGACCGCCTCCGAAGACCGTCCTTGTATGCTCATGTTTCCTTCGGAAGCAGACATTCCGATGACTTGGTAATAAATTCCATCCACACGTATGTATTTGCCACACGGATCTTCGTCCGGCTTGAAAAGACTCTCGTAGATTCTTTTCCCGATAACGCATACTTTGCGTGCTTCTTTTATATCTACATCATTGATAAACCTGCCGTATGCTATCTCCTGTGATTCGATATGGAGATAGTCCGGATACAGTCCTTTCACACTGCAATCGTATTTTTTATCTTCGTATACGGCTTTGGAGCCCCAGCGGGCTGCGGAAGGAGTAATCACTTCCGCTTCTTTGACTTGTGACCGGAGGCGGTTGATATCTGTTGCTTCCAGATCCCACCATCTTCCTTTGCGAAAACCTTTGTAAGCCTCGCCCGTTCTTTGCGCGGCAAGGAAACCGGAGTTGGTGGCAAATCCTTCAAAGTTTTTCTTCATCATTTCTTCCAATCCTTGTCCGCCCCCGATAAGGGCTACGAGCATGAAGATTCCCCAGAACACGCCGAATGCGGTCAGCAGGCTTCTTGTTTTATTTCTTGTGATGGTAATGAGGATTTCCTCACAGGTGTCCATGTCTATTTTCATAATCTTAATCTGCTCTAAGTGCTTCAATCGGACGGATGCTGACAGCCTTGCGGGCAGGGAACAATCCGGCTAACGTTCCGGCGATTATTAATGTAAGTGTAGCTTGAATGGCGATTTTTATATCGACGGTCGGATTCAGGAAGACGGTTGTTGTCCATCCGCCGGTATCCATGACTTGATTGCCGAAAGCGGTATTCATCCATTCGGTCACTCCGATGCCCGCCACCATACCTATGTAGCCGAATAAAGTAGTGATGATTACACTTTCTACAATAATCAGCCAAAGGATCGAGCCCGGTCTGGCTCCCAACGCTTTGCGGATACCGAATTCGCGTGTACGTTCTTTAACGGTGATCAGCATGATATTGGATACTCCTACAATGCCGCTTAAAAGAGTGAAAATGCCGATCACCCAAATTCCGGTACGTAGAATGGCCATACCTTTTTGTTGTTGCAGATAATTGGTGAACTGATTCCATATCCATAAGGCGCTGTTGTCGGTAGGATCGAAACGGTGGTTGGCTCCCAACGCTTTCCGATACTCTTTTTCAAAATTATTATTCGCTTCAATCGTCTCCATATTCTTCGTAGCAATGGTCAGACAGCTCAGCTTGTCTCCTTTATTATAGATCGTTTGCAAGGTAGAGAAAGGTATGAGGGCAGGTTTCTCACCGCTATCTCCTTTGTCGTTGCAAAGTCCCACTACCCGATAGGCAACGTTTCCCATATTGACAAACTGCCCGATAGGTTCGGTATGCGTCTTATGAAAAAGAATCTCAGCCGTTTTTTTATGCAGGACGATTACTTTCCGTCTTTCTTTAATATCCGTCTCATTAATAAAACGTCCTTTAAAGAGCTTTATGGTTTCTATTTCTATATGATTGGGAAAGACGCCTGCCAACCCGACACTGGCATATTCCGAGCCGAAACTGATGGTGACGGTACCTTGCCAGATGGAAGCTCCGGCCTTAATTACATAATCCGGAAAACGAGTGTCGGTGATCCGTAAGTCCTTGTTGTCCAGCTGGATTTTCCGTCCCTCTTTGAGCCCGTCGTAAGACTTGGAAGTCCATCCCGGATAGATTTTAATACTGTTCAGTGCACGTTCCGAAGAAGACTCTTCGAAAGCATGAATCAGTCCGTTGCCGGCCCCTAAGAGGACGATAAGCATGAATATTCCCCATGCCACAGCGAACCCTGTGAGGAAAGTCCTTAGCTTGTTGCGCTTAATGGTGCTGTATATTTCTTGCCAGATGTCGATCATGTCTGATTGGTCTTTATTTCATGAATCCGTTTTTACCGAAAGGAGAAGCGTCATGGGCAATGTTGTCTTCGATTCGTTCAATGATACCGTCCTTAATGTGTATTATCTTGTCGGTCTGGTTGGCAACTCCGCTTTCGTGTGTGACGACTACGATGGTCATCCCCGTCCGGTGCAGGTCTTTCAGTATTTGCATCACTTCTACGGAGGTCTTACTGTCCAATGCTCCTGTGGGCTCGTCCGCCAGAATAATTTGCGGTCGGGTGATGAGTGCGCGGGCGATGGCTACACGCTGTTTCTGTCCGCCGCTCATCTCGTTCGGCATATGATGCGCCCAATCCTTCAACCCCAGACGGTCGAGGTATTCCAAAGCAAGGGCATTGCGCTTTTTACGGCTTACTCCTTGATAGAATAAAGGAAGTGCTACATTCTCTACTGCGTCTTTGAACGATATCAGATTGAATGATTGGAAGATAAATCCGATCATGCGGTTCCGGTATTCGGAGGCTTTGGTTTCGCTTAGATTTTTGATGAGTACGTTGTTCAGATAATAATCTCCGGTATCGTAATTATCAAGAATACCTAATATGTTAAGTAAAGTCGATTTTCCTGACCCTGACGCTCCCATGATGGAAACAAATTCACCTTGCCCGATGTGGAGGTCGATACCCTTGAGCACATGAAGAGGTGCTCCGTTATTATAGGTCTTATTGATATTTGTCAGTTGTATCACAGTTTCCTTTATTTAGTTTCAGTTTTCTTATGAATTTCTTCTATTAGACGGTAGCGAGATAAGAAAAGTTGCAAAGAGGTTGAACTTTTTTTGAAAAACATTTTGTAGACTCAATCTTCTTTACGTAATTTGTGTGCAGTAAACTTAATGATTAACTAACCCTTTTAAATAAAAGTATCATGAATTCAAACATGGAGAAACCCTACGTAGTAGGTATTGACATAGGCGGAACAAATACCGTCTTTGGAATTGTAGACGCACGCGGAACTATTATAGCAAGCAGTTCTATCAAAACATCCGGTTATCCTACGGTAGAAGAATATGCAGATGAAGTGTGCAAAAATCTTCTTCCATTGATTATCGCCAATGGCGGTGTGGATAAAATCAGAGGTATCGGTGTGGGTGCTCCGAATGGTAACTACTATACAGGAACTATCGAGTTCGCTCCGAATTTGCCTTGGAAAGGTATTCTTCCGTTGGCTGCTATGTTTGAAGAAAGATTGGGCATTCCTACAGCCCTGACAAACGATGCTAATGCTGCCGCTATCGGTGAAATGACATACGGCGCCGCCCGTGGCATGAAAGACTTTATCATGATTACACTAGGTACAGGTGTAGGTAGCGGTATCGTTATCAACGGTCAGATGGTGTATGGTCATGATGGTTTTGCCGGTGAGTTGGGGCATGTTATCGCTCGTCGCGATGGTCGTCTTTGTGGTTGCGGCCGTAAAGGTTGTCTGGAAACCTATTGTTCGGCTACCGGTGTAGCCCGTACTGCTCGCGAATTTTTGGCTGCCCGCACGGATGCAAGTCTGCTCCGTAATATTCCTGCAGAAAACATTACTTCAAAGGATGTATATGACGCAGCCGTTCAAGGCGATAAACTGGCACAGGAAATCTTCGAATTTACCGGAAATATTTTGGGTGAAGCTTTGGCGGACGCTATCGCATTCTCCAGTCCCGAAGCAATTGTATTGTTCGGTGGTTTGGCTAAGTCCGGTGACTATATCATGAAACCGATCCAGGAATCAATCGATAGGAATATCCTGAATATCTATAAAGGTAAGACGAAATTGCTCGTTTCCGAACTGAAGGATTCCGATGCCGCCGTACTGGGTGCCAGTGCATTGGCTTGGGAATTGAAGGATCTGAAAGAATAATATATCATTATTGTAATAAAGGTAATGAAGCCTCGGGAGTTTATGACTCTCGGGGCTTTATGTTTCAGAGTGGAAGATCAGAGGGAGGAATGACAATAAAAAAGGAAACTTCCATTGCAGGAAGTTCCCTTTTTTATTTCGAATCGAAAAGTAACTAGGATTAGTTAGCTCTTTTTTCTTTGATTCTAGCTTTCTTACCGGTAAGAGCACGCAGGTAGTACAATTTAGCGCGACGAACTTTACCTACCTTGTTCACTTCGATGCTATCGATAGCCGGTGATTCGATTGGGAAAATTCTTTCTACGCCTATAGTTCCTGACATTTTACGTACAGTAAAACGTTTCTTGTCTCCGTGACCGGCGATTTTGATAACAACACCACGGTACAACTGTACACGTTCTTTGTTACCTTCGATAATACGATATGCTACTGTTACAGTGTCTCCTGCTTTGAAGCTCGGGTGCTGTTTTCCGGTAGCAAATGCTTCTTCTGCAATTTTAATTAAATCCATTGTTTTTATTATTAAATTGTTTCATCGTTACAACGCAACATACCAAGTATCTCTTCTCTTGACAGCGATTGCGCGAAAGCGGTGCAAAGTAACGAATTATTTGTCAGATAGCCAAATGTTTTCGTATATTTGTAGCATATCTAAAAATAGCGAACATGAAACAGACTTATGTAAAGTATCTGATTGTAGCCGTGTTGGCGGGAGGTTTCCTCTTTACGTCCTGTCGCTCGGCACGGGAAACCACGGCTAACTACGAAGTGGTTGGAGTAAAAGGCAGTATGATTACGATCGATTCGGTCTGGGATGCGAATCCCGACAAAAGAGCTGCTGAGATATTGAAGCCCTATAAGGACAAAGTAGATGCGATGATGTATGAAGTCATTGGTACCAGTGAAATGATAATGGATAAAGGGAATCCGGAAAGCCTCCTTTCCAATCTTGTGGCAGGTGTGTTGCAGCAGGCGGCGGTTTGTGTATTGGGTAAACCTGCCGATATGGGATTGGTAAATATGGGAGGATTGCGCAATATCCTGCCGAAGGGAGATATCACCGTTGGCGAAATCTTCGAAATCCTTCCTTTCGAGAATTCGCTTTGTGTGTTGACAATGAAGGGGACGGACATGAAACGTCTTTTTAAGGCTATCGCTTCCTTGCATGGAGAAGGAGTGAGCGGCATTCGTATGGAAATCAGTAAGGAAGGCGAACTGCTGAATGTAACCATTGGCGGACAACCGGTGAAGGATGACCAATCTTATACGGTAGCTACCATCGATTATCTGGCGGATGGAAACGGGCGGATGGACGCTCTTCTGCAAGCGGAGAAACGTGTATGTCCGGAGAACGCTACTTTGCGCGGCCTGTTTCTTGAATATGTGCGGAAGCAGACTGCCGAAGGTAAGCTGATTACCTCCAGACTGGATGGACGTATTTCTATAAAATAAAAAAGGAGAACCTAAAAATGTTGGATATGAGAAGAATTCAGATATCATTTCTGCTGTGCTTGGTAGTAAGCTTTGCCTTTTCCCTATTTGCGCAGGATACTAAAGAACTTATACTTTTGCAGACTAGCGATGTGCATAGTCGTATTGAACCGGTCAATCAGAAAGGTGACCGCAATTATAATGAAGGAGGATTTGTCCGCCGGGCTACTTTCCTTGAACAGTTCCGCAAAGAGCACGACAATGTATTGTTGTTCGATTGCGGGGATATTTCGCAGGGGACTCCCTATTATAATATGTTTCAGGGGGAAGTGGAAATTAAGTTGATGAACGAAATGGGCTATGACGCGATGACTATCGGCAATCATGAGTTTGATTTCGATGTGGATAACATGGCCCGTATTTTCAAGATGGCAAAGTTTCCGGTAGTCTGTGCCAATTATAATTTGGAAGCTACGGTATTGAAAGATATTGTAAAGCCATACGTTATTTTAGAGAAATATGGTTTGAAAATAGGTGTCTTCGGTCTGGGAGCGGAACCGGAAGGACTGATTCAGGCTAATAAATGTGAAGGAATAGTTTATGAGGACCCGGTCGGGGTATCGAATGAAGTGGCTGCTTTGCTGAAAGAAAAAGGATGTGATGTTGTGGTATGTCTGTCGCATTTGGGAATTCAGATGGACGAACGCCTGGTGGCGAATACACGTAATATCGATGTGATTTTGGGCGGGCATTCGCACACCTTTATGAAAGGCCCGAAAACATATTTGAACATGGATGGAGAAGAAGTGGCTGTCATGCACACGGGGAAGAGTGGTGTGCGTGTAGGCCGTCTTGATTTGACTTTGGAACATAAATGAAGAAACTTTCCTCAATCTTAGCGTTTTTATTTCTTATTTCAGCCGGACCGGTAACGGGTTCGGCTCAAAATGCTGCTGCCGTTGAACCGCAGTTGGTATATAAGGCTCTTCAGGATAAGGACTGCCGCCATTGGGTAGACTCGGTAATGGATAGGCTTTCCTTCAAAGAAAAAGTCGGGCAGTTATTTATCTATACCATCGCTCCTGTGGATACCAAACGAAATCTGGAATTGCTGCGTGAAGCCGTTGATACTTATAAAGTGGGGGGACTTCTTTTTTCCGGTGGAAAACTGCAGAACCAGGTCAACTTGACGAATCGGGCGCAACGGCAAGCCAAAGTACCTGTTATGATTACTTTCGATGGAGAATGGGGGCTGGCAATGCGTTTGCGCGGCACACCTGTTTTCCCGAGAAATATGGTGCTGGGCTGTATTCAGGACAATCGGTTGATTCATGCGTATGGGCGTGAAGTAGCCCGCCAGTGCAAACAGATTGGGGCTCAGGTTAATTTTGCTCCGGTGGCGGATGTGAATATCAATCCGAAGAATCCGGTGATTAATACCCGTTCTTTCGGAGAAAATCCGATACAGGTGGCAGATAAGGTTATCGCTTACGCATCCGGCCTGGAAGAAGGAGGAGTACTGTCTGTATGCAAGCATTTTCCCGGTCATGGAGATACGGATATTGATTCGCATAAGGCGTTGCCTGTGCTTCCTTTCACTCGCGAGCGGTTGGACAGTGTAGAACTTTATCCTTTTAAAAGAGCGATCCGGGCAGGATTGGGCGGTATGATGGTCGGCCATTTGCAAGTGCCCATCATAGAACCGGTGGGCGGACTCCCATCGTCATTGTCTCGCAATGTGGTGTATGATTTGCTGACGGACGAATTGGCTTTTAGAGGGCTGATATTTACAGATGCGCTTGCCATGAAAGGGGTGTCGGGGAATGGAAGTGTCAGTTTGCAAGCATTGAAAGCGGGAAATGATATGGTGCTGGCTCCCCGTAATCTGAAAGCGGAGATATCCGCCGTATTGGAAGCCATTGAAAAAGGGGAGTTGAGCCGGGAGGATATTGAGAGTAAATGCCGTAAGGTGCTGACTTATAAATATGCACTGGGATTAAAGAAAAAGCCGTTTGTGCAAGTATCCGGTTTGGAACAGCGTATTAACACTCCTCAGACACGTGATTTAATCCGTCGGTTGAATTGGGCGGCGATTACTGTGCTGAACAATAAGAACCATATTTTACCGTTGCACGCGGACAAGGAACAGAAGATTGCATTGCTCGAAGTTGGAAAACCGGGTGAGACGAATGCGCTGGCGAGTCAGATGTCCCGTTATACTTCATTGGTCCGTTTCCGTCTTCGTGCCAATCAGACTGAACAGGAAAATCAGAAGTTGCGTGATTCGCTGGCTGCTTATAAACGGATTGTAGTAGCGGTCAGTGAACAACGATTGGGGGCTTATCAGTCTTTCTTTGCCAAGTTTGTTCCTAAAAGCCCGGCTATCTATCTGTTCTTTACACCCGGCAAAATGATGTTGCAGATTCAACGTGCGGTGTCCCGCGCATCAGCCGTGATATTGGGGCATAGCCATAATGGTGACGTGCAGCGGCAGGTGGCTGATATCTTATATGCCAAAGCCACGGCGGACGGAAGGTTGTCGGCAAGTATAGGCGGATTGTTTCCCACAGGGGCGGGAGTGACCATTACACCGAGAACGCCTTTACATTTCATCCCGGAGGAGCATGGTCTTTCGTCCGTTCTTCTGAAAAAGATTGACGCCATTGCACTGGACGGCATTCAGCAGGGAGCCTATCCCGGTTGCCAGATAGTTGTTTTGAGAAACGGGCATATCATGTATGATAAAGCGTTCGGTACGTATGCGGGAAAGGGCAGTCCTCGTGTTGAATCTACGGATATTTACGATTTGGCCTCTTTATCCAAAACTACGGGAACTCTGCTGGCTATTATGAAACTTTACGATAAAGGACGTTTCAGCCTTACCGATAAGATTTCGGATTATTTACCGTTCCTGCAACGTACAGACAAGAAAGATATCACTATTCAGGAAATCCTGCTTCACCAGTCCGGTTTGCCATCTTGGATACCGTTCTATCAGGAAGTGATAGATAAGGATAGTTACGACGGACGATTATTCAGTGCGCGTAGGGATGCGAAACATCTGTTACGGATTGGTACGACCACATGGGCGAATCCGGATTTTAAGTTTAAAAAAGAATATATCTCGTCTGTCGGGACCGGGGATTATACCGTTCAAATCTGTGATAGTATATGGCTGAACCGTTCATTCAGGAAAGTGATAGAAGAGAAAATTGCGGAAACTCCATTGAGACAGAAACGCTATGTATATAGTGACATCGGATTTATTCTGTTGGGAATGCTGGTGGAACAGTTGGCGGAAATGCCGATGGAAGCCTATCTGCAACGTGAATTTTACGGACCGATGGGGTTGGAGCGCACGGGTTATTTGCCTTTACGCCGCTTTGCCAAATCGGAGATTGTGCCTTCCAATAAAGATCGTTTCTTGCGAAAAGAGACTTTGCAAGGCTTTGTTCATGATGAGGCTTCTGCTTTCTTTGGTGGATTGGGTGGGAATGCCGGACTTTTTTCCACAGCCCGTGAGGTTGCCCGTATCTATCAGATGTTATTGAATGGAGGGGAGTTGGACGGACAGCGTTATCTGAGTAAGGAAACCTGTCAACTGTTTACTACAGAAGTTTCAAAGATAAGCCGGCGCGGTTTGGGATTCGACAAACCGGATATGACTGATTCGAAGAAAGGGAACTGTGCTCCCGGTGTGCCTGCCGAAGTGTATGGTCATACTGGGTTTACCGGGACCTGTGCTTGGGTGGACCCTGTGAATGAGTTGGTCTATGTCTTTTTGAGTAACCGGGTTTATCCGGACGCGACCAACCGTAAATTGAATCAATTGCACATTCGTGAAAGGATACAGGAAGCGATTTATGATGCGATGAAGAAAAAGTAATCCCTCCTTTTCCGGCAAGCTATAAAATGGAATGCCCCTCTGCTCGTGGAAGCAGAGAGGCATTCTTTTTATTAACGTAATTCTGATAGAGTTTAGCCTTAGAATGATACACCCAGTCGGAAACCGAAGTTGTTCAGTCCGTCTACACTGTAATGCAGTACATCAGCCTTGTTGGTACCATAGCTGTAGTAGAGAGCGAAGTGTAGTCCCGGTCCGTATACCCAAGGAAATACGTTGATACCGATTTCAGGAGAAGCGTAGAAGCCCCAACTGTTTTCTCTTGCTTCGAGCATATTGAAGTTGGAACGGATTTTAGCATATTCGGCACCTAGTTTAGCGCTGACGTATGGTTGTACGGATCCACCGCGATTCCATTGGTAACGGGCAGCAGCACCGAAAGGCAATTGGAACATGGTGTGTTGCTGGTCGGTAGTTACCTCACCGGCTCCCAGTTGGAAGGTTTCACGGCCTACATATTCGTGGTTCGTATGGTAGTTTAGGAAAAGACCTAAACCGATATTAGGAGTCACGAAATAACCACCTTCAAAGTTCATACCCCAACCACTGGACTTGTCGGCAAAATGATTGCCGAGGGGAACATTAAACTGCCAGTCGATATTAGCATATCCGTTGTCTGATAGCTGTGCCTTAGCCGGCATGGCGAAGGCGATGGCAATAGCCGCCAAGGCTACTACCTTGAAGTATATATTTTTTCTTGTTTTCATAACAGTTGTAGTTGTTTATTTGTTAGTAAGATAAGGTGACTGAGTGAATGACTGATTGACAGCTTCCACTGCAAGAGTACGGTTGACAGCGCTCGAACCTGTTTCAAATCCGGTCAGATAACTGGTCCATACAACAGGGAGTTTGGCTTTTTCACCTTGGTCGGCGTTCAAGTCCACCATTTCCGTCAGGAATGAGTTGGTGCTATAACTGTAAGTCACAGCGTACGGATAGTACCATCCGCCACCCCAGTTTCCGCCCCAGTAACCGGGTCCCCAATAGCCGGGATAGCCCCACCACCATTCGGGCTGATTGTAGCTGGTGAAATAATAAGTACTTTCGATGTAGCTTACTTGGATACCAAGATCAGCATTTTCTTTGGTATCAGCGGCTGTATAGCCTCTGGCTTCCATGTTTTCCGTGTAAGCAGCCAGAATTTGTTCAGCGCCTTCTCCTTCGAGATATTCCGGTTCTTTACTGTCGTTGATTACCAGAATTTGATCTGCCAGATAGAATGTAGGAACTTTGAAGTCAGCTTTCTTGTCGTAGTTAGTGTATACCAGATAGTTGTTATCCAGCTTACCCATGTCCGGGTCTTTTTCGCAGGATGCGAGTGCAAAGACCGCCAATAAAATAGGAATTAATTTCTTCATATCTTTATAATGTTTAGGTTATATAAAAATCAGGCCCTGGTACCTTGGGGCTTTTGTTACAAACAACAACAAAGAAATAAAAAGGTTCGCACGAAGAATTATTTTGCCGGAAAATTAACATTTTTCTTTCTGTGTCTGTAATAAAGAAGAGAGTGTGTCATAATGAATAATAAAACGCGGATTAATTCATGTTAATCCGCGTTTTGAACTCTCTTTATAGTTTTGCAGAGAACCGTTTAAGATTCTGCGTCTTTGAACAGAGGTTTCAGTAATTCGGGGATTTCCACCTTCTGTATTTCCATGTCACAAACCCGTTCTCTTCCTGCAGCAGACAGGGTAAAGTACATTTGCCGCCGGTCCTCGCTTCCCAAAGTTCTTACGATCAGTCCTTTTTCTTCCAGTATCCGGAGCATTTTTGATGTATGGGAAGGGCTCAAATCTGTTTGTTTCGACAGGTTTGTTGCCGTCATTCTTTCCGAAGAGCACTTGAGAGCGCACAAAATCATGGCCTCGTTCAGCGTTATCTGGTAGACTTGCTCAAAGCTAGCCTCAAAATTGGTCATAGCTCTGAATACATCGCGTATGGCACATATTGTTTTCATATTTCTCATTGCATATATTTATTATTTCGTTCCGTTAAATAAACAGATTAACGTTGGCATTGTCGGCCCGTTCCATATAAGTCGCTACACCGCCGATAGTCACTTCGTCCAGAAGTTCTTCTTGTTTCACTCCCATCACATCCATCGACATCTGGCAGGCAATAAATTCCACTCCGTTCTCCAGAGCTTGTTGGCGCAGTGATTCCAAAGAATCAATACCTTTCTTATTCATGATATACCGCATCATTTTTCCGCCTATTCCTCCCATGCTCATCTTTGAAAGTTTCAGTTTCTTCGAGCTGGAAGGCAACATCATGCCAAACATTTTTCCAAAAATATCTTTCTCGGTTTCCGGCTTATGCAGTTTCTTGATAACGTTCAATCCCCAGAAAGTGAAGAAGATTGTAACTTTCTGTCCTGTGGCTGCCGCACCGTTGGCAAGTACAAAGGTAGCTAAAGCTTTATCTAAATCATCACTGAACATGATAAAAGTTTTTCCTTTGCCCTCACAAGAAGTAACAATATTGCACGCTTTTGGTTCTCCTTTTTCTATAATAACAACAGATTTTCCTCCGGATGCCTCTTTGGAAATGAGCTGATTGCCGGTCGAGCTGCACCATGCGGCAGCATCACGCGGGAATCCCGGATCGGTAGCCGTAATCTCTACCCGCTCGCCGGAAGCCAGTCCGTCCATCGTCTTTTTCATTTTCAGTATTGGACCGGGACATTGCAGCCCGCACGCATCCACACGGATTGTTTTTGCAGCTGCTACGGGAATTGCCGGTGCGGCTGACGGTTCGCTCGAAAGTGTCTTCTCTTGCGGTGAAGGGGATTCGTCTGTTTGGTCTTCATTCTCCTGGTGTATAACGATGGGGGCTGTGGCTGCACGGTAAGTCTTCAATCCGCCTGAAAGGTTACGTACTTTGTCAAATCCGTGTTGCGTCAATATCCGGTAAGCGAGATAACCGCGCAGGCCGACGGCGCAGAACGTATAAATCATACGGTCTTTCGGCAATTCCGACATCCGGTCCCGGAGTTCATCCAACGGGATATTGACCGCTCCCGGTAATGATCCTAATGCAAACTCGTCCTGTGTACGGACATCCAGTAAGAATTTATTCTCCATCTCGATGTCTCTCAGCTCCCTCCAGTAGACAGGATTCGTTTTACCCGTAATCATATCTTCCGCTACATATCCGGCTATTGCTACAGGATCTTTGGCGGAGGAGAATGGAGGAGCGTATGCCTGTTCTACTTTCATCAGGTCGTATACCGTACCTTGATGTTTGATGACAAGCGCAAGCTCGTCAATTCGCTTGTCCACTCCGTCATAGCCGACAATCTGTCCTCCGTACAGCCGTCCCGTTTGTTTGTCGAACGTAATCTTTATACTCATCGGCATAGCGTCCGGGTAGTATCCGGCATGAGAAGCGGGATGAATGGTAGACGACATATAATCGATACCTTCCAAGCGTAGCCGTTTGCCGGGCAAGCCGGTGGAAGCCACCGTCATATCAAAGACTTTGGCGATGGAAGTGCCGATGGAACCTTCGTATGGAATTTTAGCTCCCAGTATATTGTCTGCAACGATGCGTCCTTGGCGGTTGGCAGGGCCTGCAAGGTAGTTGAGCCAGGGCTTTCCGGTGATTGGATGGCGATATTCGATAGCGTCACCGATAGCATAAATGGCTTCGTCGGATGTCTGTAAATAGTTGTTCACGGCAATACCGCCGGCAGGCCCGATCGTTAGTTCGGCAGCCCGGGCCAGACTGGTTTCCGGCCGTACTCCGATGGATAGAATGACAATATCGGCAGAAATCGACTGTCCGTTCTTGAAAGTAACCTTCAGTCCTTTCCCTTCCCGTTCGAAAGAAGCTACGGCTTGTTCCAAATACAGGTTCACTCCTTTGTCCATCAGGTGTTGATGCACGAGCGAAGCCATCGAAAAGTCGATAGGAGCCATTACCTGATTCCCCATTTCCACAATCGAGACTTTCGCCCCTTGTGCGTGCAGGTTCTCGGCCATTTCGAGACCGATAAATCCGGCTCCTACCACTACCGCTTTTCGGGGAGAATGGCTGTTGATATATTCTTTGATACGGTCTGTATCTGTGACATTTCTTAGCGTGAAAATACCCGGAAGGTCGATTCCCGGTAATGGCGGCCGTACGGGAGAAGCTCCGGTTGATATCAGCAGTTTGTCGTAGCTCTCTTCATACGTATCCTCGCTACTCTGACGTACGGTGACTGTCTTTTTCTTCCGGTCAATAAAAATCACTTCGTTTTCCGTGCGGACATCAACACGGAAGCGTGTCGAGAATGCTTCGGGAGTCTGTACAAATAATTTTTCCCGTTCTTCAATCACTCCTCCTATATAATAAGGCAGCCCGCAATTGGCGTACGATATATGCTTTCCTTTTTCCAAAAGGATAATTTCTGCTGTCTCGTCTACTCGTCTGATTCGGGCAGCAGTGGTAGCTCCTCCTGCAACGCCTCCGATAATGATAATCTTCATAATTTTATAGTGTAAATAGTTTCCTATGGAAATAACGAACTATATATAAGAAATGTTCATAGACTCATCGAAAAAAGTTATATTTGCACACCCTGTTTTTTATTCTTCCATTAAATGTAAGTAAATTGTATGAGTAAGATTCTTATTGTTGACGATGAAATCCAGATTCGTAGCCTTTTGGCACGTATGCTGGAACTTGAAGGGTACGAAGTATGTCAGGCTGGCGATTGTAAAGCTGCTGTCAAACAACTTGAAGTCCAATCGCCCGATGTGGTTCTGTGTGATGTTTTTCTTCCTGATGGGAATGGGGTGGATTTAGTGCTGAATATCAAGAAGCAGGCTCCTAATGTGGAAGTGATTCTTCTCACCGCACATGGCAATATTCCTGACGGGGTGCAGGCGATCAAGAATGGTGCATTCGATTATATAACGAAGGGAGATGATAATAATAAGATCATTCCTTTGATTAGTCGTGCTGCGGAGAAAGCAAGAATGAATGTCCGGTTGGAAAAACTGGAGAAGAAAGTCGGGCAGATGTATTCGTTCGATTCTATTTTAGGAGAATCGAAAGTGCTGAAAGAGGCTATCTCTTTGGCACAGAAGGTGTCTGTCACGGATGTTCCGGTATTACTTACCGGAGAGACCGGGACAGGAAAAGAGGTTTTTGCTCAGGCTATCCATTATAATAGTAAGCGGAGTAAACAGAATTTCGTAGCGGTCAACTGCTCCTCTTTTAGTAAGGAATTATTAGAGAGTGAGATGTTCGGGCACAAGGCGGGCTCATTTACCGGTGCTTTGAAAGATAAGAAAGGGCTTTTTGAGGAAGCTCATAACGGAACGATTTTTCTGGATGAAATAGGGGAAATGGCTTTTGAACTGCAAGCCAAGTTACTGCGTATTCTTGAAACCGGCGAGTATATAAAAATAGGTGACACAAAGCCTACCAGGGTGAATGTGCGTATCATTGCTGCAACGAACCGCAACCTGCAGGAAGAAATCAAAGAGGGATGTTTTCGTGAAGATTTGTTCTATCGTCTTTCTGTATTTCAGGTGCATCTCCCTGCACTTCGTGAGCGGGCAGGGGATATCAGTATTCTTGCAGCAGCTTTTGCCAAGAGCTTTTCCGAGAAACTTTCGTATTCCATTAGTGAGATGACTCCCGCTTTTCTGGAGGCTTTGGAGAAACAGTCTTGGAAAGGAAATATCCGCGAATTGCGAAATGTTATCGAGCGTAGCCTGATTGTCTGCGAAGGTGGGCGGTTGGATATTTGCGATTTACCTTTGGAAATTCAAAATACTCATTACGAATGTTCGGACGATAGTGCGGAGGGCTTTGAACTGGCGGCAATGGAACGAAGACATATTGCCCGTGTTTTGGAATACACTAAGGGAAATAAAACGGAAACTGCCCGTTTGCTGAAAATTGGACTTACTACGTTGTATAGAAAGATAGAAGAGTATAAAATCTGATTGAGACCTGTTCATATCTTTAATATATCAGAAAGAGTATTTCTCCTCGTGGATTTAAAATTGAAGATTATCTGCTATCCTACACCATTCTCACTTTATGTTGTTGAATATTAGTATATTAATAGTGTGTAGGATAGTGGTGTGGGATGGTTGCAGATGCGGTGTATCTTACACCTTTCCCTCGCTCATCCTTACACTTTCCCTTACTTATCCTTACGCACTGTCTTTGCCATCCTGCTTTTCACCAAGTGTTTCCTGCGTATGAAACTTTAGTTTCCCCCTCTTGAAACTCCAGTTTCCTCTGCCTGAAACTTTAGTTTCCCCTGCTTGAACCTTTAGTTTCATTTGCTTGAACTTCTGGTATCCTGTGGTGAAACAACATTTTCTGTTACCTGAAACAGTCTGTTCTTGTACTCTCTTTCGGCTCTTGATACTTGCTTTTCAGTCATAATAGCCTGTCTTCTCAGGCATTAATAGGCTATGTATTGAGTATTAACACCCTGTACATAGGTTGTTAATATCCTATATGTGAGTTATTAATATCCTATATATTGGTTCTTTATATCCTGTATTTAGGCAGTTAATATGCTGAATATCTATAGTTTATGGTTTTTATCCATCATCTGCCTTCCGGTGATAGGCAGGTGATAGGTGACAGATGCGGTGATAGGTTGCGGACAACCTGTCACCATGCCTTAAATTCCGATGAACAGGGATGTTCATGATTGCCGGTGATAGGTGATAGAGGGAAGTGCGAAAAACTTCTGTGTATATCCGCCCTGCCCGCTTCCTTCTTTTTCTCCCTCTCGCGCACACATACGCACGCATGCATTAATATAATAATGTATCCTTTCCCTTGATTCCTTTGTCCTTTTCTTCCGTTGTTGAAAAAATATGTTCTACAACATCGTTATGATTCAGCTAGTTAGCGTTTTTCTTTCAAAATACTTCAAAAAAATAGTTGAATATATTTGGATGTTATGTATAAAGTGTCTACTTTTGCACCCGCTTTGCTAGAGAGACAGAGCCTAATGATTGACATTCTGCTAAAGAGTAAGGGGTTCAGAAAATAAAAACAAAAAACTTTCAAAAAAGTTTGGAAGTTATCTGAAAAAGTCCTTATCTTTGCATCCGCTTTCGCAAAGAAAGCAGGCGCGGCGGAAGCCACGTTAGTTCTTTGAAATATTGATAAACAATACAAGTAGTACAAGTTAAAATAGAACCGTCAATGCTTATATAATAAATATAGGTATATAAGATAGAGTCAATAAATTGTACGGCATCCTGAACAGAGCAAGAAAATCATCTTAACAGATGAGAAAGATACTTTTACAATGAAGAGTTTGATCCTGGCTCAGGATGAACGCTAGCTACAGGCTTAACA